>Ga0137306_100075_pt2 | contig 114301 bp, 92 predicted proteins | sample Inofroosms_March_FD_97187 | JGI IMG/M metagenome (GOLD analysis project Ga0137306, IMG submission 97187) | Mouse cecal microbial communities from Vienna, Austria - N-Acetylneuraminic and N-Acetylglucosamine D2O microcosms_March | ecosystem: Host-associated > Mammals > Digestive system > Large... | reverse complement strand
TTTCTTCATTTCCATTCATTCGCTCCTTTCTGAAATGGCGGCGCACCGCCGCGCTTTTTGGGTACGCTCCCTATTACGGCGGGGCTGTGCGTTTTGCCAAAAATTTTTTGATTTTTTAGAGGGTTTGGGAAACTTCCCAACAAGCAAAATCCCCGTCCGGCGCGTCAGCGGCAGGACAGGGATTTACGGAAGTGGGTACCCGCTTCCTATGGAACCGCCCGTAAAAGGGCCGCTTTTTTCTGGCAAAAAGGAGCGGTTTTTTTGATGCACGCGCTGCCCGGGAACAGCTCCCCTCGCAAAAGAATGCCAAAAAAGAATGGGCGCGTGCCCAAAAAGAATTGGCGCGGCACTTGCCAAAACGCGCCGCAGATAGTACAATAAAATAAACGGATTCAACCGGATGCCGGTTTCCCCCAAAAATGCTTTTCAGGTACAGGGATCAAAACGGAGAAAGAGGGTTTTGCGCATGGTGCGGAGCATGACCGGGTACGGGCGCGCGCAGCAGGAACGCGGCGGGCGCGACATCACGATCGAGATCAAAAGCGTGAATGCGCGCTATTTTGAATATTCCTCCCGTATGCCGCGCAGCTTCGCGTTTTTGGACGACCGGCTGAAAAGGCTGGTGGGCGGCGCCATCTCGCGCGGAAAGACAGAGCTGGCGCTCACCGTTGCAAACGTCGGCGTGCAGGAGGCTTCTATCAGCGTGAATATGGAGCTGGCGAAAAGCTATCTGGAGGCAATGCGCGCCATGGGCGATGCGCTCGGCGTGCGGGACGACGTTGCTGTGTCTACGCTGGCGCGCTTTTCCGATGTGTTTACCATGCGCAGAGTGGAGACGGATGAGGAACAGCTGTGGCAGGATGTGCGCGCTGTGGCCGAGGCGGCGGTGGAAAATTTCATCGCCATGCGCGCCGCCGAGGGCGAAAAGCTGAAGGCGGACATTCTTTCCCGTCTGGACGCGCTGGAGTGCGCCGTGGGCGAGGTGGAGGAAATGAGCGCGCGCCGCGTGCCGCTGTACAAAGAAAAGCTGTATGCGCGCCTGCAATCGCTTTTGGCGGATACCGGCATTGATGAGGCCCGTATTTTAACAGAGGCGGCGATCTTCGCGGACAAAACGGCCGTGGACGAAGAGACGGTGCGCCTGCGTAGCCACCTGCGGCAGTATCGGGATATCCTGGAACTGGACGAGCCGGTGGGACGCAAGCTCGATTTTCTTACGCAGGAGATGAACCGCGAGACGAACACCATCGGCAGCAAGGCGCAGGAGCTGGAGATCACGTGCAAGGTGGTGGATATGAAGGCGGAGATCGAAAAGATCCGCGAGCAGATCCAGAATATCGAATGAAGGCGCGGCACCGGCGCGCAGAGCGTCTGCCGCGGCCATTGGCCCGCGGCATCTGCGGCAGCCGGATCTGCCCGCCCGAGGAGGAAAACAGATGAAGCTCATCAACATCGGCTTTGGCAATATGGTCAGCGCGAACCGGCTCATCGCCATCGTCAGCCCGGAATCCGCGCCCATCAAGCGCATTGTGCAGGAGGCGCGCGATAAGGGCGCGCTCATCGACGCCACCTACGGCCGCCGCACGCGCGCGGTGATCATCACCGATTCCGACCATGTGATCCTTTCCGCCGTGCAGCCCGAGACGGTGGCCAACCGCTTGAACGACGAGGATGACGACGGGGAGATGGACGAGGATGAATAAACAGCGCTGTCTGCTGGTGGTATCCGGCCCCTCGGGCGCGGGGAAGGATACTGTTGTGTCCCGCCTGATGCAGTTGCATCCGGAGATTGAACTTTCGGTTTCCGCCACCACGCGCGCGCCGCGCGCGGGCGAGGCGGAGGGTGTCAACTACTACTTTTTAACGGATGAGGCCTTCGAGGCAAAGATCCGGCGCGGCGAAATGCTGGAATATGCGGGCTACTGCGGGCGATACTACGGTACGCCCAAAAGCGAGGTGGACGGCCGGCTGGAAGCGGGCGTCACCGTAGTGCTGGTGATCGAGGTACAGGGCGCGGCCAATATCAAGCGCCTGTATCCCGAGAGCACGCTCATCTTTTTGATGCCGCCCGGCATCGAGGAGCTGCGCGCCCGTCTGCTGGGCCGCGGCACCGAGACCGCCGAGGCCGTAGAGCGCCGGCTGGAGCGCGCAAAAGAAGAGATGGCTCACGCCGGGGAATACGATTTTACGGTGGTGAACCGGGAGGTGGATGCCTGCGCCGAGGAGATCTGGCGTATTTTGCGCGCGCGGCAAAGCGAATAGGCAATGCGGCGCAAGAATGATTGTTCCGCCGCGCCCCGCGAAAGATGCGGCACGGCGGCAGGAAAGGGTGGGCACGTGGCCGAGCATGTGCAGGTGGCGGTAAACAACGCCACCTTTCATTTTGATAAACTGTATACCTACCGTGTGCCGCAGCATTTGCAGGGCCATGTGCATCCCGGCAGCATGGTGCTTGTGCCGTTCGGGCGCGGTACGGCGGCGCGCATGGGCGTTGTGCTGGGAGTAGGCGCCCCGCAAGAGGCACAGGCGGGCGCCCCGCAGGGGGCACAGGCGAAGGCCCCGCGCCTGAAGGAGCTGTACGACGCCGCGCCCGAGCAGGCGCGCCTTTCCGAAGAGCTGCTGCAGCTGGTGTATTTTTTGAAGGAGCATACCTTCTGCACCTACTACGAGGCCGTGAAGGCCATCATCCCCTACGGCGCGCAGTACAAGGCGGTGAACGGCAACGGCGCGCCGCGCCTGCAAAAGCAGCTGGTGCGCCACACCGAGCCTGCTTATGTGCGCACAGATGCGCCTTGGACGGGCCGCCGCACCGCAAAACAGCAGGCTGCGTGGGACGCTTTGGCCCAAGGGCCAAAGACGCGCGCGCAGCTGGAACAGCAGGGCATTACGCGGGCCGTGCTGGAAGGGCTTGTAAAAAAGGGCGTGCTGTGCGCTTTTGCGCAGGATAAAAGCGCGGCGCAGGCAAACGAGCCGCCCCGGCCGCGCCGCGCCATTGAGCTTTCCGCCGCGCAGCAGGCTGCCTATGAAAAGCTGGCCGCGCTGCTGGACGCGCCCGGCGCCTCGGCCGCGCTGCTGCACGGCGTTACCTCCAGCGGCAAAACGCTTGTGTTTTTAAAGCTGGTGGAAAAGGCGGTGGCCGCCGGGCGCACGGCGCTGGTGCTGGTGCCCGAGATCTCGCTTACGCCGCAGATGATCCAGCGCCTGCGGGAGTATTTCGGCAGCCGCGTGGCGGTGCAGCATTCGGGCCTCTCCAATACCGAACGTCTGCTGCAATATCACCAGATCCAAAGCGGCGACGCGGACGTTGTGGTGGGCACACGCAGCGCGGTGTTCGCTCCGCTCTCGAAGATCGGCATCATCATCATCGACGAAGAGCAGGAGCACACCTATCGCTCCGAGCGCGCGCCGCGCTACAGCGCGCACGATGTAGCAAGAAGCCGTGCCGCCGCACACTGCGCGCTGCTGCTGCTGGCGTCGGCCACGCCCTCTACCGAGAGCTACTATGCCGCGCAGAAGGGCCGGCTGGCGCTGGTGGAGCTCACAGAGCGGTATAACCGTCTGCCGTTGCCCGAGGTGCGGCTGGTGGATATGCGCGAAGAGCTCTCGCAGGGCAACGCGTTGTCCGTCAGCCGCGCGCTGGCGCGGGAGATCGAGGAAAACCTTGCGCACGGCGAACAGACGATCCTGTTTTTGAACCGGCGCGGCTACCAGACCGTGGGCATGTGCACCGCCTGCGGCGAGGTGCTGAAATGCGGCGGCTGCAGTGTGCCAATGGTGTACCATAAGGCCGAAAACCGGCTGCTGTGCCATTACTGCGGAAAATCGCTCGACCCTGTTCCGGAGGCGTGCCCCGCATGCGGCGGACGGCTGAAATACACGGGCTTCGGCACGCAGCGCGTGGAGGAAGAGCTGGGGCAGCTTTTCCCCAGGGCGCGTGTGCTGCGCATGGATCTGGACACCACCTCCCGCAAGGATGCGCACGCCGCCATGCTGCGCCGCTTTGCAAAGGGCGATTACGATATCATGCTCGGTACGCAGATGGTGGCCAAGGGGCTGGATTTTGCCCGTGTTACGCTTGTTGGGGTGCTGGGCATCGATCAGCTGCTGTTTGCCCAAGGGTACAGGGCCTACGAAAATGTATTTTCGCTGGTGACGCAGGTAGTGGGGCGCGGGGGCCGCGCCGCCCGGGCGGGCCGCGCGCTTATCCAGACGGTGGACCCGAACCACCCGGTGCTGAACCTTGCGGCACGCCAGGACTACAAGGCGTTTTATGCCGAGGAAATCGCGTTTCGGCGTATGAACCTCTATCCGCCCTTCTGCACAATCTGCCTTGCGGGCTTTTCCGGAGAAAAGGAGGCAGAGGTGCTTGCGGCGGCCCGCGCATTTGCGGCGGCGGTACAGCGTTTGGTGCAGGGGCGCGGCGGTGTGCCGCTGCGGCTGCTGGGCCCTGCCCCGATGCACGTAACGATGGTGAATCATCAGTACCGTTACCGCCTTACGCTGAAATGCCGCAACGACAGCGCGTTCCGCGCCCTGCTGGGCGATGCGCTGGCGGCCTATCAGGCCGAGGGATGGCCGGCCAAAGCGTCTGTATATGTGGATTTTCATTCCGATGCCGATCTTTAGGCAGAGCCCGCACGGCTGCAAAAATCGATCGGTTCGGAGATTTACAGGAAGGATGAATGAATATGGCTTTGCGTATCATCGTACAGGACGGAGATCCGATCCTGCATAAGAAATGCCGCCCGGTAACAGGTTTTGACGAGCGTCTGGCTGTGCTGCTGGACGATATGATCGAAACGCTGGCGGACGCGGGCGGCTATGGCCTTGCCGGCCCGCAGGTGGGCACGCTGCGCCGCGTGTTCGTCAGCGTAGACGAGCGTGATCTGCCCGAGGACGAGGCGCCGCCCGAGAATTACGAGCCGAAGTATCTGGAATTTGTCAATCCGGAGATTATCGTGCGCGAGGGCGAGGTCGTCAACTATGAGGGCTGCCTTTCGTTTCCCGGGCATAATGCCGCCGTCCGCCGCCCGGAACGGGTGACGGTGCGTGCGTTCGACCGCACAGGCAAACCGTTTACGCTTACGGCCGACGGAATGCTGGCGCGCTGCATCTGCCATGAATCGGATCATCTGGACGGCGTTACGATTATGGACATTGCCGAATATTTTTACGAGGATGTAGAGCACGACGAAGAAGAGCATGCGGAGGAATAGCCGTTGAGGATTCTTTTTATGGGTACGCCCGACATTGCCGCCGCCGCCCTTGACGCCGTTTTAAAGGCGGGGCATACGGTGTGCGGCGTATACACGCGCGAGGATAAGCCCGTGGGCCGCAAGCAGCTTTTAACGCCTCCGCCGGTGAAGCAGACGGCGCTGGCGCACGGGCTGCCGGTGTTTCAGCCGAAGACGCTGCGGGACGGCGCGGCCGAAGAGATCCGCGCACTGGCGCCCGAGCTGATTGTTGTAGTGGCCTACGGCCGCATTCTGCCGCCGGAGGTGCTGGCCATCCCGCCGCGCGGGTGCATCAATCTGCACGTTTCGCTGCTGCCGCGCTATCGGGGCGCCGCGCCCGTGCAATGGGCCGTGATCAACGGTGACAAAGAGACGGGCGTTTCCATCATGTATCTGGACGAAGGGCTGGATACGGGCGATCTTCTGCGCGTGGAGCCGCTGAAGATCGGCGAGAACGAAACGGCGGGCGAGCTGTTTGCGCGCATTACCGAAACAGGCGCAAAAACACTGCTGGCCGCGATGGACGAGATCGCGGCCGGCACGGCGCGCGCCGTGCCTCAGGAGCATGCCAAAGCCACACCGGCGCCGCCCCTCACAAGAGAGATGGCGCTGTTTGACTTTGACCGGCCCGCGCGCAGGCTGCATAACCTGATCCGCGGCCTGAACCCATGGCCGGCTGCTTATTTTCAATATGGCGGAAAAACGGTGAAGGTACTGCGCACCCTGTGCGACGATGCGGTGCGGGACGTGCCGGGCAGGATCTTATGTACAAAGCCTCTGAAAGTGGCGTGCGCGCAGGGCGCGCTGACGCTGCTGGAGGTGGTGCCCGAGGGAAGCCGCCGGATGGACGGCGGCGCGTGGGCCGCGGGGCGGCGGTTTTCTGTGGGCGACCGGCTGACGCAGACGGAAGAACGCGATTGAACGGCGTCGAAAACGGGTGCGGGCCCGGTGTGCCCCCTTGCCCGTGCGCCGAAAGCTGCTTTGCCCGGGAGCCGAAAGCCCCTTTGCCTATGTGGCGAAAGCCCCTTTGCCTATGTGGCGAAAGCCCCTTTGCCTATGTGGCGAAAGCCCCTTTGCCTGTGCGCCGAAAGCTGCTTCGCCCGGGAGCCGAAAGCCCCTTTGCCCGTGCGCCGAAAGCTGCTTCGCCCGGGAGCCGAAAGCCCCTTTGCCTATGTGGCGAAAGCCCCTTTGCCTGTGCGCCGAAAGTGCCTTTGCCTGTGCGCCGAAAGTGCCTTTGCCTGTGCGCCGAAAGTGCCTTTGCCTGTGCGCCGAAAGTGCCGCCGGTGCAGGGGCGCAAACGTGCAATTAAAAAAGAACAATAAAATTAGATGCGGAACGCGTGATATTTGCAATAAAAATCCCGCGCTCTCCGTTATAATAAAAGGGAAAGGGGAACATGTGCCCGATGAACGACCCACGCCGCGCGGCGGTTGCCGCACTGATGAAGCAGGAGCACAACGGCTATGCAAACCTGGTGCTGCGCCACGCGCTGGATGATTTTGACGGCACCGCGCGGGAACGCGCGTTTTTCAGCGCCGTGTTCTACGGCACGGTGGAGCGCATGGTGACGCTTGACTGGCTGCTGCAAAAATTTTTAAAAAAGCCGCTGGCAAGGCTGGACGCGCCGGTGCGCGCCATTTTGCGCAGCGGGCTGTATCAGGCGCGGTATCTGCAAAGCGTGCCCGTGCACGCCGCGGTAAACGAGGCCGTTGCGCTCACGCGCCGCATGGGCAAGGCCAGCGCCGCGGGCCTGGTGAACGCTGTGCTGCGCCGCGCCGCGGCAGTCGAGCTTTCCGGGGAGCGCTTTTCCACCGAAACCGAACGGCTGAGCATCACCTACAGCGTTTCGCCGCAGATCGCGCAGCTGCTTTTGGAAAAATGCCCCGCGCAGTGCGAGGGCATTCTGCGGGCGTCCTTTGCGCAGCCGCCTCTTTGCGTGCGCGTCAATACGCTGCAAACGAGCCTGCCCGCACTGGAGGCGGCCTTTGCCGCCGAGGGCGTTTCAGTGCGGCGCGGCAGTGTGCCAAATAGCCTGTATGTATCGTATCAGGGGGATATTGCCGCGCATCCGCTGTTTTTGAGCGGCGCGTTTCACGTGCAGGGCGAGGCCTCGCAGCTGGCCTGCGCCGCGCTTGGCCCCAAGCCCGGCGATACCGTGCTGGATCTTTGCGCCGCGCCCGGCGGCAAAAGCGCCACGCTGGCGCAGCACCTGCAAAACAGCGGCGTGCTGATCGCCTGCGATGCCGCGAAAAACCGGCTGCCTCTGGTGCAAAAGCTGTGGGCGCGGCTGGGTGTGCGGTGCGGTGAAGTGCGGCAAAACGATGCCTCGGAGTTTTGCGCCGGGCTGCCGATGGCGGACGCGGTGCTGTGCGACGTGCCCTGCTCCGGCCTTGGCGTGCTGGCAAAAAAACCGGATATCCGCCTGAAAACGCTGGAGAGCCTGCCGGAGCTGATTCGCCTGCAGCGCGCTGTTTTAGAAACGGCGTCGCGCTATGTAAAGCCCGGCGGAAGGCTTGTCTATTCCACCTGTACGCTCCATCCGGACGAGAATGAGGGCGTTGTACGCGCTTTTTTGGCGGCGCATCCCGATTTTTGTTCGCGGCCGGTGGAGACTGTGCTTTCGGGAGCGACAAAAGATGACAATTTTCTTACACTTTACCCGCAGAACACCGGAACAGATGGATTTTTCATAGCTTTACTGGAGAGATTGTGATATAATGGATCAGATAGGGATCTCTTCCTATCCCGAAGAGCGCCTTGCCGGGCTGATGCAGGAACTGGGTCAGCCCGCGTTCCGCGCGCGGCAGCTGTTTCGCTGGCTGCACGAAAAGCAGGTGTGCGCGTTTTGCGAAATGACAGATCTGCCCAAAGCGCTTTTGGCTGTGCTGGAGGAGCGTTTTACGATCGAGACGCTCGCCGTGCAGCGCCGTCAGCAATCGCGGGACGGCACGGTAAAATATCTGCTGCGCCTGCCGGACGGAAATTGCATCGAAACAGTATGGATGCGTTATTCCTACGGCAATACTGTATGCGTCTCCACGCAGGTGGGCTGCCGCATGGGCTGCCGTTTTTGCGCTTCCACACAGGGCGGGCGCGTGCGCAGCCTCACCGCGGGCGAGATCGCGGGCGAGGTTTACGCCGCCGTGTGCGATATGGGCGAGCGTGTCTCGCACATTGTTTTGATGGGCATCGGCGAGCCGCTGGATAATTTTGACAACGTGATGGATTTTCTCTCCATCATTTCCTCGCCGCACGGAGCGAACATCGGCATGCGCAATATCAGCCTTTCCACCTGCGGGCTTGTGCCGATGATCGAAAAGCTGGCCGAGCGGCATTTGGGGCTCACGCTTTCCGTCTCGCTGCACGCGCCCACAAACGAGATGCGCAGCGCGATGATGCCGGTGAACGACGCATACCCGGTGGAGCAGCTGATGCGCGCCTGCCGCGCGTATCAGCAAACGACGGGCCGGCGCGTCAGCTTTGAATATTCGATGGTAAACGGTGTCAACGACAGCCCCGAGACGGCGCGCCGTTTGGCACAGCTGATCCGGGGTATGGGGGCGCATGTGAACCTAATTCCCATCAATCCCGTGGACGGCTCGCCATATTCGGCGTCGGACGCCGCCAATATCCGCCGGTTTCAGGCAATGCTCACACAGCTTGGCGTAAACGCCACGGTGCGTCGGCGGCTGGGTGCGGATATCAGCGCCGCCTGCGGCCAGCTGCGCCGCGAGGGGGCGGGTCTGCCGGCGGACAGCATAGACGGATAAAACGCATCGCCTGAAAGGAGAGGCAGCAGGGACCTTTCCCCGAACAATACGCGGAAGCATGCCGAAAGGAGGACGCGGGGATGAAGCTGGTGGGAGCGACCGATATCGGTTTGCAGCGCAGCGAAAATCAGGACAGCTACCGCGCGGGACGCTGTACGGACGGCGCCGCGTGGGGCGTTGTGTGCGACGGCATGGGAGGCGCCAATGGCGGGCGTTTGGCCAGCGGCCTTGCCTGCGCCGTGATGGAGCGTGTGGTAGAAGCGGGGCTCGAGCGCCGAAACGGCGTGCCGAACGAGCAAACGATGCTTTCGGGCGCGCTGGAGCAGGCAAACCGCATCGTCTACGAAAAGGCGTGCGCAACGCCCGATTTAGAGGGCATGGGCACCACGGCGGTGTGCGTGCTGGTGCGCGGCGGGATGGCGCATTATGCGCACGTGGGCGATTCGAGGCTGTACCTTTACCGGAACGGCCGGCTGCATCAGCTGACAAAGGATCATTCGATGGTGCAGGAGCTGGTGGAGCAGGGCCGCCTCACCGAGGAAGAGGCCGAAAAGCATCCGCGCAAAAACCTGATTACCCGTGCGCTTGGCGTTGGACAAGAGCTGCAGCCCGATTTCGGTGTAAAGGAAGTAAGCCCCCGGGACATTCTGCTTTTGTGCAGCGACGGGCTGAGCAATTGCGTGCAGGTGGGCGAGATCGAGCATATTTTATCGCATACGCCCTTTTTTGATACGGCGCAGGCCCTGGTGGCACAGGCGCTGCGGGGCGGCGGCCATGACAACATTACGGTTCTGCTGATACAGATCAAGGGCGCGGAGGAGAGCAATGGATAATTTGATCGGGAAAATTTTAGAGGAGCGCTACCGCATCGGCGAGCTGATCGGCGCCGGTGGAATGGCGAATGTATATAAAGCCACCGATCTGATCGACGGCACGGTGGTTGCGGTGAAAATCCTGCGGGAGGAATGCCGCAGCAACAGCGAGCTGGTGCGGCGCTTTAAAAACGAATCCAAGGCCATTTCGGTGCTGGATCATCCCAACATCGTCAAGGTTTACGATTTCAGCATGACGGAAAAGATCCAATATATCATTATGGAGTATATTGACGGCATCACGCTGAAAGAATATATGGAGTACCGCGGCCAGCCCCTTACCTATAAGGAGACGCTGCACTTTATTACACAGGTGCTTGCGGCGCTGCAGCATGCCCACGACCGCGGCATTGTGCACCGCGACATCAAGCCGCAGAACATCATGCTGCTTTCCGACAGCAGCATCAAGGTGATGGATTTTGGCATCGCGCGCTTTTCGCGCAGCGAAAATCAGACCATGACGGACAAGGCCATTGGCTCGGTGCACTATATCAGCCCCGAGCAGGCGCGCGGCGGCGCAACCGACGCGAAGGCCGATCTGTACTCCGTGGGCGTTATGATGTACGAGATGCTGTCCGGCAGGCTTCCGTTTGAATCGGACAGCCCTGTCTCGGTGGCGATCAAACAGATCTCCGATACCGCAACGCCCCTGCGCGAGCTGAACCCCGCCGTGCCGGAGGCGCTGGCAGCGATTACCGAGCGGGCGATGGCGAAGGATCCCCGCGAGCGCTATCCCTCGGCACAGGCGATGCTGGCGGATATCGACGAGTTTAAGCGCAACCCCAGCGTGAAGTTTGAATACCAGTACCTCACGGATTCGGCGCCGACGCGGTATGTGGATAAGGTGATGAGCAAAACGGCGGACAAGCAGCAGAGTACGGCGCGGCGCGCGGCGCCTTCGCGCACGGGCGCGCCCAAAAAAGGCGCGGCAAAAACAAAAAGAAAAAAAAGACGGCTGCTTTTGCCCATTCTGGCGGGCATGGCGGCGGCGTTTTTGATCGGCTCGTGCATTCTGGTATACTGGATCTTCAAAGAGCAGAGCAACGGAATGTTCGATCAGCACAAGGACGTGGAGCTGCCAAACTTTATCGGCCTCTCCTACGATCAGATCCGGGAACAGTACAAGGAATCGCAGTTCTATTTTAAGGAAGAACAGGAATATAATGAGCAGTATTCCGCGGGAATCATCTGCGATCAGTACCCGCGCGCCCAGACGGCGGACGACCCCAAGATCGTGAAGGACAACGCTGTTATCACGCTCACCGTCAGCAAAGGTGTGGAGATCATCAGCATGCCGGATCTTACGGGAATGACGCGCGCCGAGGCTACAAACGAGTGCCGGCGCTTTGGCCTGCTGCCCACCTTTCGCTCGGTGCAGGTGCCCATCGGCCAATCCAGCGGCATCGTTATGAGCACCGAGCCGCTTGTGGGAACGTCCGTAGAGGCAAACACCAGCAACAGCAAGATCACCGTGTACATCAGCCAGCAGGAGGCAAATAAGAACGTGCTTGTGCCCAGCGTGGTGGGCATGACCTCGCTGGAGGATGCGCGGACAGCCATCAAGGCGGTGATGCTGGAGCTGGGAACGTACACCGAGGAGTACAGCGATACCGTGCCCGCGGGCGCGATCATTTCGCAGGATCCGGTGGACGGCTCTCCCGCCCGCTGGCACGATCTGGTGTCTGTGGTGGTCTCCAAGGGGCCGGAGCCGAGAACAAGGACGGTCACGCTGAGGGTGCTGAACCGGTATAAAGGGGATGACCCGAGCTTTGATCTCTTCGGAAAAAGCTATCAATGCTATTTTAACGACCAACCCTACGGCGACCAATGGACTTATCCGGATAGCGCAGGGCCGCAGGAGACAAGCTGGACGATTACTTCCACCGGAAGCGGAACGATCCGCATAGAGGGCGCGGGGGAAACCTGGTCGGAAAGCATCGATTTTGGCCCGGGTGGGAGAGACCTCCTTTGTGAGTTTAACGGCGGAGATACCAACACAAAGCCGGCGGAACCGCCGGATCCGGAGCCGGACCCGGACCCGGATCCGGATGAGGGGAACGGCGGTGGAGACACTTAATAAGCAAATAGACACTGTCTCAATTCATTTACAGAATTTTAGAGCAGCAAAGGCATGACCCAAATCAATCAGCGGGGGACATGAGATCGTGGCATCGAAGAGACAAAACAAAAAAACCGGCGCGGCGCGGCAGAACGCGCAAACCGCCGCAAAGGAGCAGCCGGCCGCCGAAAGCAGCTCTGCGCAGGAGCTGCAGCCCTGTATGCCGTCAGAGCAGGCATCGCCTGCGCCGGAGGCGGCGAAGCCGGAGCAGGTGCAGACTGTGGCGAACCCGGAGCAGGCGCAGACTGCACCCAAAAAGCCGCGTCGGCGGCGCACGGCGAAAAAGCCGGCACAGTCGGAGGCAGAAAAACCGCGGCCGGAGCAGCCGGAGGCGGAAAAGCCGCGGCCGGAGCAGCCGGAACCCGAGCAGCCGCCGAAGGAAGGGGAACTGCCGCCGCCGGAGGCGGAAAAACCGCGGCCGGAGCAGCCGGAGGCGGAAAAGCCGGCGGCAGAGCAGCCGGAACCCGAGCAGCCGCCGAAGGAAGGGGAACTGCCGCCGCCGGAGGCGGAAAAACCGCGGCCGGAGCAGCCGGAGACGGAAAAGCCGGCGGCAGAGCAGCCGGAACCCGAGCAGCCGCCGAAGGAAGGGGAACTGCCGCCGCCGGAGGCGGAAAAACCGCGGCCGGAGCAGCCGGAGACGGAAAAGCCGGCGGCAGAGCAGCCGGAACCCGAGCAGCCGCCGAAGAAAGGGGAACTGCCGCCGCCGGAGGCAGAAAAACCGCAGCCGGCACAGCAGCCGGAACCCGAGCAGCCGCTGAAGGAAGAAAAACGGGCTGCGCCGAGGTGGCCGAAGAAAACGAGGAGCAGCCCGGCCCAAGGCTCCAAACCCAAAAAGCCCGAAGCCGATGAAATGCCGGAACTGCCGGCGCCGAATGCACCCGAAGACCTGCAGGCGCCGGATGCTTCCGACGAGCTGGCACTGCCTGAGGCGCCTTTGGCGCTACAGGCGTTTCTTGCGCCGCTGGAGCTGCCCGATTTGCCGGACGGCCTTGCGAAGCCGCCTGCGCCCCCCAAAAAGCGCAAAAAGAAAAAAAAGAAACGGCGTCATCACTGGATCTTTTGGACGTTTGTGCTGCTGACACTGATGATCGCGGGCGGATCGGCCCGGTATATCTACTGGCTGTTTACCGAATCCGACAGCACACTGTTTGACGTGAAGGAGGATGTGGAGCTGCCCAATCTGCTGGGGCTGCGCTGGGAGGATGTGCAGACAGACGAAACCTACAGCGGCTTTACGCTCGAGCGGGTGGAGGTATACCATGACGAGGTTCCCGCCGGCGAAATTGTGGATCAGAACCCGCGTGCGCCGCGCCATGTGAAGGAAAATTCCCGCATCATCGTTAAGGTGAGCAAGGGCATCGAGACGGTGACAGTACCGGATGTTACCGGCTGGAACCGGGATACGGCACGCGAAAAGCTCAGCGAAATGAATCTGACGATGCTGTTCCGCTCGGAGAACGTTCCCGATGTTCCGGCCGACAGCGTTATCCGCACCGACCCCGAGGCCGGTATGCTCGTAAAGGCGGGCACTACGATCACGGTATATATCCGAAGGGAATCGCAGAGCCTCACATATGTTACCGTGCCTACCTGCATCGGCGCAGAGTCGGAAGCCCAGGCCGGCATCCGCCTCACGCGGCTCGGCCTGCTGATGCGGAAGGTTACTGTGGAGGATGCCGCACCGGAGGGCACTGTAATCGGCCAATCGCCCAGTCCGGGCGCGATGGTAACGCGCGGCACGCCTGTTACCCTCACAATCTCTCAGGGCCCGCCGCCACCGCCGCCACCGCCGCCACCGCCGCCCGAACCGGAGCCGATAGAGCCGGAAGAACCGGATGTATCGGAGGATTCGGAGCCCATAGAGCCTTCTCCGGAGCCCACTCCGGATCCTGCTCCAGACCCGGTTCCCGAACCGGATCCAGCCCCGGTTCCCGAACCGGATCCAGCCCCGGTTCCCGAACCGAACCCGGCTCCAACCGAACCCTGATCCAAATCCGAACCGGAATTCGGATCCAGCCCCAGAACCGGCTCCGGCTCCGACACCCACGCATCCGGACGTCGCTGCAGATCTTGTGTATCCCACCGATTGAATCCCGCGCCCAATTTTCGGTTTTGGGTAATTCGGAGGGAATACGGATCCGCCAATTCAGCAAAAACGCCTCCCGGGAGCCTCCTGATCCCGAGGCTGCCGCAATGGAGGAACGTGGATGTTCGATCATTATATCATAAAAGGCGTTGGCGGGTTTTACTATGTCAAAGCGGGCGACGCCGTTCTGGAATGCCGTGCGCGCGGTATCTTCCGCAAACGGCGCATCACACCTGTGGCGGGGGATGCCGTGCGCATCGAGACCGAGGGCGGCGCGCCAGTCATCGCCGAGATCCTGCCGCGCAAAAATGTATTTGTGCGTCCGCCGGTGGCCAATGTCGATCAGATGTTTCTTGTGGCCAGCACGGTGCAGCCGGCGCCCAGCACGCTGGTGCTGGATAAGCTTTCGGCCGTTGCCGTGGACAAGGGCGCGCAGCCGGTGCTGGTGGTCACCAAAACAGACCTTGCCGATGCCGGGGCGCTCTGCGCGTGCTATGCGCATTCCGGCCTGCCTGTAATTTGTGTGAATGCCGCTACGGGCGAGGGTGTGGAAGAGATCCGCGCGCGCCTTGCGGGCAAGCTGAGCGTATTCTGCGGCAATTCCGGTGTGGGCAAATCGACGCTGCTGCGCGCGCTGCTGCCGGGGCAGGCGCTCGAAACGGGCGAGATCAGCCAAAAGCTTGGGCGCGGGCGCCATACTACCCGTGAGGTGACGCTGTACGAGGCGGACGGCGGCCTTGTGGCGGATACGCCGGGCTTTGCAAGCCTGGATCTGGAGCGCGCCGCGTACATTCCAAAAGAAAATCTGCAATTTGCTTTTCCCGAGATCGCGCGGTATTTTGGCCAGTGCCGCTTTACCGGTTGTTCTCATACGGCCGAAAGCGGGTGCGCCGTGCGCGCGGCACTGGCTGCGGGCGAGCTCGACCCCACCCGCTACGAAAGCTATGCCGCGCTGTACGCCCAGGCAAAAGAAGTAAAGGAATGGGAGCGCGTATGAAGTGCGTGATCTTTGCGGGAATGCCCGTACCGCAAACGCTGCGCCGCTTTTGGCAGGATGCGGATTACGTGATCGCGGCCGATGCCGGCTACGAAAACGCGCGCCGGCTTGGGCTTGAGCCGGATCTGCTGCTGGGCGATTACGACAGCGCGCCCCGCCCGCCTCAAAACGCGAAAACGCTGGTGCTGCCCGCCGAAAAGGACGATACCGATACATATTTTGCCGCGCGCAGGGCCATTGCGCTCGGCGCGGACGAAGCGGTGATCCTGGGCGGGCTGGGCGGCCGTCTCGATCATACGCTTGCCAATTTGCAAACGCTTGTTTTTTTGGCAAAAAACGGCGTGCGCGCATGGCTTGCAGACGAGGCAAACGAGGTGACGGCTCTGATGCCGGGCGTGTATCAGATCCCCGCCCGGCCGGGATGGTACTGTTCCGTCTTCAGTGCGGGCGATGCGGTGCGCGGCGTTACCCTGAAGGGGCTGAAGTATCCGCTGTGCGAGGCCACGGTAACGGGCTTTTTTCCCATCGGCGTGAGCAACGAATTTGCGGCGGATACGGCGACGGTGGGCTTTTCCGAGGGTGTTTTGTATCTGGTGCTGTCGCGGCGCGAGCCGGAGAAGCCGTGATGCGGCCATACCGGTTTGCGTGACAGGGGGAACACTTTTGGCCTGTTTTGTATATAGTGGCATAGGGGGAACGCACATGTGCGGCGCAAAAACACACGGCGCCGCCGGCGCTGTGCCCGCCGTTCCAACGCGAACTTCAATGTGGGGAAAGCGAGGTGCCGAAATGCAGATTGTGGTATGGAAAAGCCCGAAATGTCTGTCCGGTATTTTAAGGGCGATCTTCAAGATCAAAAAAGCGTAAGCAAAACGCCCCGGTGTCGAGCCGGGGCGTTTTGACGTAAAAAATCGGGAGGGGCGCATCAAATTTCTCCGCATTCCGCCGCCAGCGCGTTCAGGCGTTCTATCAGCTGGCGGGCAACCGCGCTGCGCTGGGTGCGAAAGGTACCGGTATCTGTAAAACAGACAGGCTCGCCTGTCAGAATGCGTTTGCTCCGGCTGCAGAATACGGGTACAAAGCGAAGATGCCCGCCCGCTTTTTCACGGTACAGCTTTTCCAGCTGCAAAAAGCCCCTGTAGATCTCGCCGGTGGCGGCATCGGAGCTGGCATAGTCCACATCCGGGCACAGCAGAATGCTCTCGCCGCGCATCAGCGCGGCGACGGTTTCGTTCATTGTGGAGCGCGTTTCGCGCAGGCCGCGATACACCGCGATTGCACCAAACGAGCGCAGCACGGCCGGAACCACGCAGGAAAGCGCGGCGGCCGCCGGCCAGGCAAGCAGCCGCGGCCAGCCGAAGCGCGTGCGAAAGGTGAAGCCGTAGTATTGCTCAAAGCATTCTTTGCGCTTCAAAAACAGGTGCAGCACCCAGGGGCGCGGCATATCCGGCAGCAGGGCCAGTGTGTGCACCGGGCCGGAGAGATTGCGGTGATGCACCACATAAACGGCGGGCGCTTCGGCACGGTGCGCGCCGGAGACATCCCATTGGCACAGGCAGGGGCGTACAACAGCGCGCAGAAAGCGCGCAAGCCTGCCGTAGAAAAATGACTTGTTCATTGCGCCGCCTCTGGTTCCGGTTCTGGAGCGCTTTTGCCGGAGCCTTGCTGCGCCGACGCACCTTTGCCGGGCGCTTTCTGCTGCCGGCCCGGAGCGCTTTTGCCGGAAGCCTCTTTTTTACAAAATACCCAGCGCAGCTGTGCCTGATAGCTGGCAATGGCCAGCAGAGCGTCGATGAGCAGCTTTGCCAGAAGATCGTCCAGATGCAGACGGGTGCACAGCAGCCAGGCACCCGCGAAAGAGGCCGCCAGCTGCGCCAGCCACAGGCAGTAGTATTTTGCCATCGTTACGCCGATGCGCTTTTCCTGCACATAGGGCAGGCGCCGGTTGCAGGCGTAGTTGACAACGCTGGAAAAAACGCGCGCGATCACCGCCGCCCAGAACAGGCGCGGTGCGGCGGGCAGGGCCTGCAGCGTCCGCTTAACAAGCACGCCATATATAAAAACGTCCACCGAGGCGCTCAGCCCGGAGGAAAGGGCATACTGCGCCAGACCGGCGCAAAGCCGCAGGAGGATGCGCGCAGAATCCGCGATCACACGGTAATGGCTGTTGCTGCAGGAACAAATCGCTTCGATCGGGACAGCCGTAAAGGCAAAGCCCTGCCGCTTTGCATCAATCAGCAGATTCAGATCGTATTCGTACCGCTCGCCCCGCAGTGTGAGCAGCCCCGGATGCAGCGCGTTCGGAATGCCGCGCAGGCCCGTCTGCGGATCCGAAAGGCGGATATCATACAGCGCCCGCAAAGCTGCCGAGACGGCGCGGCTGCCCGCGGCACTGCGCGGCGGGATGTGCCGATCAAAATTGCGGCAGCCCAATGCCAGCGAATGGGGGCAGCGGGCCATTGCCTCGCAAATGCGTTGTACGTCCCGCACGGTGTATCGGCCGTCGCAGTCTGTGGTGACGATGCCGTCGCAGCCGTTTGGGTGCAGGGCGTACCATTCCAGCGCCGTTTTCAAAGCCGCGCCCCTGCCGCGGTTTTTCGGATGTGTCAGCACCGTGCAGCCCAGCGCGCGCAGCGCACCGAAAATATGCGCATACTGCGCGCCCGAGCCATCGTCTACCGCCACAACGGGGCCAAGCTGCGCCGCGCAAAGCTGCCTCCCATATGCGACCAGTTCTTTTCCCGGCTCGTAGGCCGGGATCACAATACATACCCGCATACCGCTGATGCTCCTCTTCTTGAAATATGAGCTGCCCCGGATAAGCGCAAAGACACCGCAGGGAACAATACCGCTGCGCGGGCGGGGCCCCCCGCCCATGCAGCGGGCGCGCCTGTTGCATGAAATATGCCGATATGGATATAACGAGCATTGCGGTCATTTCACTACAGGCATTTTCCATTGCTTTGGGGGCTTTGCGGGCGGTTCCGTCAAAAAAACAAAGCAGCGCTGCAAGGCGGGTTCCAGGATATTTCGTTTTCTGATCTCACCACCCTTTTCCGCGGCGCTTTTTGTGCTTTTCTGTTTACGTTTTTTGCAAAATATGCTATGCTAAAAAGCAGAAAATACGATGCGTCAAAAAAAGAGGGTTTGGCCATGTGGGCAATTTACGCAGTGCTGTCGGCGCTGTTCGCCAGCCTGACGGCGATTTTTGGAAAAATCGGTGTGCGGGAGATCAATTCCACGCTGGCTACCGCCATCCGCACGATTTTTGTGCTGCTGATGGCCTGGGGAATGGTTTTTATCACGGGCGTGCAGTCCGGGATACGCGGCATCGACGGAAAAGGCTTTTTATTTTTGGCCCTTTCCGGGGTTGCGACAGGCGCAAGCTGGTTATTCTATTATAAAGCACTCAGCGCGGGAGTTGTGGCGAAGGTCGTCGCAATCGACAAATTCAGCCTTGTACTGACATTTGTGCTTGCTGCGCTGCTTTTGGGAGAACGGCTCACGCCGAAAGCACTGCTGGGCGGGCTGCTCGTCACGCTCGGAACACTCATCGTCGCGCTGTAACAGCGCGGAGGAGGCGAACCACACAGAGCATTTTGGCTGCAACGCCGGACGGTTTTTTGAAAGGACGCAGCCGGCGGCAGGAAGGACGCAGCCGGCGGCAGAAAGAATACGGCCGGCGGCAGGAAGGACGCGGCCGGCGGCAGGAAGGACGCAGCCGGCGGCAGGAAGAATGCGGCAAAAAATAAAGAGGAACATCCGAAAAAGAGGAAAGGGATCCGATTAAAATGGAACGATTCGATTGCATTGTGGTTGGCGCGGGGCCCGCGGGGCTTTCTGCGGCAGTAAACCTGCGCCAGCGCGGCAAAAGCGTTTTAATCGTGTCGGGCGGCGAGACGCTGCTGGCAAAAGCGGCGCGTGTAGATAATTATCTGGGCATTCCGGGCGTTACCGGCGCGCAGCTGATGGAACGCTTTACACAGCATGCCGTCCGTTCCGGGGCTGTGCTGCGCAAGGGGCGTGTGGGGAATGTAATGCCGTTTGGCGGGCGGTTCATGGTGAACCTGGGCGGCGAGATCCTCGAGACGGGCGCGGTGGTGCTGGCGTGCGGCGTTTCGCAGGCAAAGCCCGTTCCGGGCGAGGCGGATCTTTTGGGGCGCGGCGTTTCGTACTGTGCCACCTGTGACGGGATGCTGTACCGTGGCCGGCCTGTGGCTGTTTGGGGGCTCTCCGGCGACGCGCCCGAGGAGGCCAATTTTTTAAGCGGCATCGGCTGCAACGTTACCTATATTGCGGCAAAGCGGCCGGAGGCATTGGATGCGGCCGTGGTATTTTGCGCGGGGCGTGTGGAGGCGGTGCTCGGCGATGCTTCGGTGCGGGCGGTGCGTGTGAATGGTTCGGAGCTGCCGGTGGAGGGCGCGTTTATCCTGCGCCCGTCGGCACCGCCGGACGCATTGGCACCGGGCCTTGCCATGGAGAACGGCTTTGTCAAAACCGATGCGTTTTTGCGCACAAATATTTCCGGCCTGTTTGCCGCGGGCGATCTGACAGGCAAGCCCTTTCAGGTGGCAAACGCCGTGGGAGACGGGCTCATCGCGGGTCTTGGAGCGGCGGAGTATTTATCCGAATCGGGCGCGGCGGACGGCGCCGTTTGAACTGCCGCACAGAATAAATTGAATTCAGGGAGGCCGCGACAATGAAACGAAGCGATTATATCTCATGGGACGAATATTTTATGGGTGTCGCGCTGCTCACCTCGCAGCGCAGCAAGGATAATTCCTCGCAGGTGGGGGCGTGTATCGTCAGCCGCGAAAATAAGATTCTTTCCATGGGCTACAACGGCATGCCCATCGGCTGCTTTGACGACGATATGCCGTGGGAACGCGAGGGAAAGCCGCTCGAAACCAAATATATGTACGTCTGCCATGCCGAGCTGAACGCAATTCTCAACCATGCCTCCGGCACGGGCAGCCTGCGCGGCGCACGCATTTATACCACACTCTTTCCGTGCAACGAATGCGCCAAGGCGCTGATCCAAAGCGGCATAGCCGAGGTGATCTATTACGAGGATAAATATGCCGATACCGATTCCGTTATCGCAAGCAAGCGCATGTTCGATCTGGTCGGCATCCGCTACACCCCGTACCGTCCCACGGGCCGCACCATGGAGCTGCGGCTGTGAACTGTGGTTGAAATTTTTGTCCTTTCGCCGTATAATAGAAAGAAATTTCCGGCCGCAAGTTGGCCAAAAGGCTGCCCTGTGCGTGCGCAAGCGTTCCCAAACGCTTTGGCCGGGCAGATCTGCCGCCCGGCTCCGGGGCTTTCCCCAAGAGCCGGCTCGGGGCATTGAAAGCATCCCATCCCGCGAAAGGAGATGGCTCTCTCTTGACGGAATTATTGATCAGACGGTTTATCAAAAACGGCGGCGATCTTCACGATCCCGCCGTGCGCGCCGCTTACGGCAGGATGGCGGGCCTTGTGGGCATTGTCTGCAATTTGTTTTTGTGCGCGTCAAAGATCATTGCCGGCGTACTGTCCGGCAGCGTCTCCATCACGGCGGACGCGGTGAACAATCTTTCCGATGCGTCATCCAGCATCATCACGCTGGTCGGCTTCCGACTTTCCGCAAAGCCGGCGGACGAGGAACATCCCTACGGCCACGCGCGCATTGAATATCTGGTCGGGCTTGCCGTATCGGTAATGATCCTCGTTATCGGCGCCGAGCTGGCGCGTTCCGGTGTCGAGCGCATCCTGCACCCCGCGCCCATATCGTTCAGCGCCGTTTCGGCGGCAGTGCTGCTGCTTTCCATCGGCGTAAAGCTTTGGATGGCGGCGTTTAACCGCAGCCTGGGCAGGCGCATCGGCTCGGCGGCGCTGGAGGCCACGGCCATGGACAGCCGCAACGATGTGATCTCGACGGCGGCGGTGCTGGCCGCGTGCGGTATCGCGCACGTTACACACTGGATGCTGGACGGCTGGATGGGCCTTGCGGTGGCGTGCTTTATTCTGTGGAGCGGCTTTGGCATTTTAAAGGATACCCTGAACCCGCTGCTGGGCGAGGCGCCCGATGAGGCGCTGACGGCCTACATCGGCAAAAAGGTAATGAGCTATGAGGGCGTTTTGGGCACACACGATCTGATGATACACGATTACGGCCCGGGCCGCCGCTTTGCAAGCGTACATGTAGAGATGGCGGCAGAGACGGATGTAATGCACAGCCATGATATTATCGATAACATTGAGCGCGATTTTCTGCAGAACGATCACATCAGCCTTGTCATTCATTTCGATCCCATTCAAACAGGGGACGAGGCGGTGCATTCGCATCGGGAATGGGTGCGCGGCCTGGTGCAGAGCATTTCGCCCAAGCTGACCATTCACGATTTTCGCATCGTAGAGGGAAAAACGCATACCAATCTGATTTTTGATACCGTCGCGCCGCATGGCTTTGCCCTTTCGGACGCCGAACTGCGCAGCCGCATTCAGCAGCTGGTGGGGCAGGGGCGGGGCGACGGCATGAAGTATTATGCCGTGGTTACAGTTGATCGCAGCTATGCGCCGATCCCGGAGCTGTAAAAGCTTTTTCGATGGCATTGCTGCGGCGCAGCGGCGGGAACAACGGCTTTTGCGCAAAGCGAAAAACGTAAAGACAAAAGGAACGCAAAGAGAAAAGGGGGAAGGAAGCATGGAATTTCATATTTCAGACAAAATGCAGGGCATGAAGCCCTCGATCATCCGCGAGATCTTAAAACAGATGAGCGACCCGACGCTCATCAGCTTTGCGGGCGGAAACCCGGCCGCGGATTCTTTTCCCGCAAAGGAGATCGCGCGCTTTTCCGATGAACTGCTGCGCGAAAACCCGGCGGCAACGCTGCAATATTCCCTTACCGAGGGCGTGCCCTCCGTGCGCGAGGCCATCCGTGCGTTTGCCAACCGGCATGAGCCGGCGGCAAAGGAAAGCGATACGGTGCTCATCGTCTCGGGCAGCCAGCAGATTCTGGATTTTACGGCAAAATGCCTGTGCAACGAGGGCGACGTGGTGGCGGTGGAGGATCCGGCCTTTCTGGGCGCGTACAACGCGTTCCGCTCGTGCGGCGCGCGCCTTGCGGGCGTTCCCATGGAGGCGGACGGCGTCGATCTTGCCGCGCTGGAAGCGGTGTTTGCCGCCAAAGAGAAGCCCCGCTTTTTTTACTGCATCCCCAATTTTCAAAACCCCACGGGCCGCACCATGAGCCTTGCCAAGCGCAAGGCCGTGTATGCGCTCGGCGTTCGCTACGGCGTTCCTGTTTTAGAGGACGATCCCTACGGAGAGCTGCGCATCTCGGGCGAGCGGCTGCCCTCCATCAAAAGCATGGATACCGAGGGCGCGGTAATTTATGCGGGCAGCTTTTCCAAAATTCTGTGCCCCGGCATGCGCCTTGCGTACTGTGTGTGCCGCGAGGATCTGGCCAGACACTTTGTGGTGGCAAAGCAGTGCGCCGACGTTCACACCAATGTGTGGGCGCAGCGCGTGTGCGAGGCAATGCTGACGCGTACGGATATGGAGGCGCACCTGCGCGCGATCCGCGCGATTTATACGGCGAAGGCGAAGCTGATGATGGCGCAGCTGGACAAAAAATGCCCCGAGATCCGCTATTCTGTGCCGGAGGGCGGCATGTTTTTGTGGGCCACACTGCCGGAGGGAATGGAGATGCCCGCATTTGTGCGCGAATGCCTTGCCCGCAAGCTGGCCCTTGTGCCCGGCAACGCGTTTCAGGTGGACGAGGAAGCGCCGTGCCAAAGCTTCCGTATGAATTTTTCCACGCCGACGCCCGAGCAGATCGAGCGGGGCGTATCCATCATGGCAGACGTGCTGCACGCAATGCAGCACGCGTGATGGCCAGCCGGAGGAAAACCGCCGCGGGCGCTTTGCGCCGTCCGCAGCGGTTTTGTCTGTCCTCTGTTACCTGTTGTTACCCGTTTGCCGCCAAAGCCTGTTCCTTCCGGCATATCAGCGCAAGCGCACCGTCTGCGGCGTCCAGCACAAACGTTTGTCCGCAGGCCTCCGGCGCGTTCAGCAGCTGCTCGGCCAGACACTGCTCCACCCGGCGGGTAACGGTGCGGCGCAGGCTGCGCGCGCCGGCGGCAGGGTCGTAGCCCTCGCGCGCCAGCAGGCGCACGGCGGCATCTGTATGCGTAAGACGAATGCCGCGCGCGCCGGCGCGCTGTTCCAGCTCGCACAGCAGCGTTTGGACAATGGCGGCAAGGCTTTCGCCCGAGAGCGGACGAAAGACGATTAGCTCGTCCAGCCGCCCGATGAGCTCCGGGCTGAAATGCTCTTTTGCCTCGCGCACAGCTTCGGCGCGCGCGGTTTTGTCTGCGGGGCCTGCGCCGAAGCCCAGCGCCGTGCGCCGCCCCGCAAGATGCCGTGCGCCGAGATTGGAGGTGAGGATCACCAGCGTATGGGTAAAATCCACGCGCCGGCCTTCGCTGTCGGTGAGCGCGCCGTCCTCCAAAATTTGCAAAAGCAGGTTCGCCACATCCGGATGGGCCTTCTCGATCTCGTCGAAAAGCACCACGCTGTAGGGCCTGCGGCGCACCCGCTCGGTGAGCTGGCCGCCCTCGCCGTACCCCACATAGCCCGGCGGCGCGCCCAGCAGCCGAGCTACGGTATGCTTTTCCATATATTCGCTCATGTCAAAGCGCAGCAGCGTTTTTTCGCTGCCAAAGCACTCTTCGGCCAGGGCGCGCGCCAACGCGGTTTTGCCCACGCCCGTTGGGCCCAAAAATAAAAACGCGCCCATGGGCCGCGACGCGCTGGAAAGGCCCAAACGGGCCCGCTGCAGCGCGCCCGCCGCGGCACGGATGGCGTCCGGCTGGCCGACCACGCGCCGGGATAGGGTTTGCTCCAGCGCTGCCAGCGAGGCCGATTCCCGCGCTGTCAGCCGCTCGGCGGGCACGCCGCTCTGCCGGGAGACGACGGCGGCCACATCGGCCGGAGAAACGGCGCGCAGCTGCGGGCTGCCTTTGCGCGCTGCCTCGATGCGCACCGCGCCGCATGCCTCGTCCAGCAGATCGAGCGCTTTGTCCGGCAAAAAACGCTCCGGCAGATAGCGCGCCGAAAGCGTTACCGCCGCGCGGACGGCCTCCTGCGTAATTTCTACGCCGTGGTGCGCGGCATAGCGCGGGGTGAGCCCCTGCAAAATGGCGACGGCGGTTTCCTGCATGGGCTCCTCCACTTCAATGGCACCGAAGCGCCGCGCCAGCGCCGCGTCCTTTTCGATGTGGCGCCGGTATTCCGCGCGCGTTGTCGCGCCGATGAGCTGGATCTCGCCGCGTGCCAGCAGCGGCTTTAAAATGCCGCAGGCATCGATGCCGCCCTCCGCCGCTCCCGCTCCCATGATCCCATGCACCTCGTCGATAAACAGGATTACATTTCCCATGCGCTGTACGTCCTGCAGCACATTCTTAAAGCGCTCCTCAAAATCGCCGCGGTATTTTGTGCCGGCAACAAGGCTGGCGATATCCAGCGAGAGAATGCGCTTGCCGCACAGCTGCGGCGGCGCCTGCCCTGCGGCAATGCGCCGCGCCAGCCCCTCCACAACGGCGGTTTTTCCCACACCGGGCTCGCCCACAAGACAGGGATTGTTTTTGCGCCGCCGCACCAGAATCTGCTCCATGCGCAGCAGCTCCTCGTCCCGCCCGAACACAGGATCCAGCTGATCCCGCTCGGCCAGAGCCGTGAGATCGCGCCCGTATTTTTCCGCAATATGCGCTGTACCGCGCATGCCGGCCGCAGGGTGCGGCTGCTGCGCAAAGAGGGGCGTTTTTCCAAGGCTGCGCCCATATTCTTTGGCCGCCGCGGTTGGCTGTGTGCCCAGCTGCGCCAGCATGCGGCCCGCTGTAGCGGGAGCTTCCAGCAGCGCGCCCAGCAGGTGCTGCGGTGCCGCTTTGCCCTGCGGCGAAAGCCTCCCCTCCAGGAAGGCGCGGTCCAGACAATGGCAGAGCGCCTGCGTAAAATCGCGGGGGGAAAGGCGCGTCGGATGCCCCTGCCCGATCTGCTGCAGCATCAGCTGCCCCACCTGAACGCCGGTAATGTTTTTTTGCGCCAGAAAGGCCGCCGCCTCTGTATTTTGCCGCAGCAGCGCCAGCAGCAGGTGCTCTGTGCCAACATAAGTATGGCCCAGCTCCTGCGCGGCGTCGATCGCCCTGCACAGCAAAGCGTCGCTTTCTTTTGTAAAACCGGCGAATGTATATTGCATTCTCATGTTCTTCCCCCTGTTCTGCACAATGGTACCGGATCAAAAGGGCGGTGAGATCAGAAAACGAAATGTCTCAAGATCTGCTTTGCAGCGCGGCTTTGCTTTTGAACGGATCCGCCCGCAGGGCCGAAGCCTGTTTTGCGGGCCGAGAAGCGCTGCAAGCAGGAGTATGGGCACGAATGCGGGGCCGAAAACACCGCCAAACCCCATGCGGCGATGGAAATAAATGTATGGCGGTAAAAATGTTTGCAAATTATGCGATTTTACGGTACAATGATGATAAGAAACCATCCCATCCTTCAGAAAGTGAGATGAAAGCATGAAACGATCGATCAAAACCGCCGTGTGGCGGCGCGTGGCCATCATTTTTCTAACGGTCATCATCAGCGGGGTGATCCTGGTGCTCAGCATTCAGGGCATCAGCAACTACGATGATCTCACCGCACAGGCAACGGAGATCCACACCACCGCGCTGAACGCGGAAAAGGCGCATTACAGCTGGATCGAAAACCTTGGCTCCGCGGTTGGCCTTGGCACCGAATTTACCGGCAGTACCGATTACAGGAACTGCTCTTTGGGAAAATGGATCTATGGCGTAGATACCGCTGCGCTGCCCGACGCACGCATTGCGGAATTGATCGAATCGATCAAGCCGCTGCATCAATCGGTGCACGAATCGGCGCAGGAGATCCTTGCGCTGCGCGCAACAGACTCCGCTGCCGCAACGGCTGCCTATTTGGAGGGAACGCGCGCAGATGTAACAAAGCTGGTGGGGCTGCTGGATGAGGTCGTCGAGATCTCCAAGGGCCTTGTGGAGCGCTACGAGCGCAATTTGGGGTACGCGATCCTGTTTACCTCGGTCGTCACGGTCTTTATGATCGTTCTTACATTAATCGTGAGCTATCTGCTCATCCGCTATATCGTTGCGCGCATCGTCAACCCGCTCGAGGACATCACTGTGTCGGGGCGGCAGCTTGCCGAGGGGCGGCTCAGCTTCCATATCGATGTGAAGAACAAGGGCGACGAGATCGACATCCTCGCGCAGTGCCTGAACCATTCCGGCGAGACGCTCTCCCGGTACATTCAGGATATTTCGGAAAAGCTCGGAAAGCTGGCGGACGGCGACCTCACCATCCGCAACGATATGGAGTATATCGGCGATTTTGTTCAGATCCACGATTCCATCGGCATGATCATCAACCAGATGAACCACACGATGAACCGGATTGAGCAGGCGTCTGTTGAGGTTTCCCGCGATGCGGAGCAGATCTCAACCAGCGCGCAGACGCTGGCACAGGGTGCGACCGAGCAATCCGGCGAGATCGATCAGCTGATGAACCGCCTGAGGGAGGTTTCCGCTCAGATCGGCACCAATGCTGCGGACGCGGAGCAAACCAACGCCACAACGACGGAAGTGGCGCAGGAGATCGAAACGTGCAACCGCCAGATGCACGAAATGTCCAGGGCCATGCAGGAGATCAGCCACAACTCGCAGCAGATCGAAAACATCAATAAAACAATTTCTGATATTGCGTTCCAGACCAATATTCTTGCGCTGAACGCCGCTGTGGAAGCCGCCCGCGCAGGCGCAGCCGGCAAGGGCTTTGCGGTGGTGGCTGAGGAGGTGCGCAACCTTGCCTCGAAGAGCGGCGAGGCGGCACAGAATACCACTGCGCTGATCGCAAAATCCATGCAGTCGGTGCAGTCCGGTGTAGAGCTGATGCAAAATACGCAGCACTCGCTGGATAATGTGGTAGAGGGTGCGCAGGATGTATGCGCAAAGGTACAGCGCATTTCCGATTCGTCCGCCGCCCAGAATGAAACGATCAACGGCATCAGCATGAGCATTACTCAGATCGCGCAGGTGGTGCAGACAAACGCCGCAACCTCGGAGGAGAGTGCCGCCGCCAGCAAGGAACTGTCCGATCAGGCACAGCAGCTGCAGGATCTTGTAGGCCGGTTCCAGCTGCGCAGGGATACGGCCACGGTGTAATTGAGGCCGTCGCCAAGGGCGCCGGGAGCGGGGCGGATTGTAAACGGGGCAACAACAGAATAAAAGCAAAAACCCCAAGGCAGGGCGAAAGGAACCGCTCCCCGTCAAGAGGACAGGAAAATATAAAAATTTTACACAGTCCGGCAAATATACCCGGCTGTGGCAACCGAAGATTTGGGTTATCTGCCGCGCAGACGACCCAAATCTTTTTTTGTCAGGCGGCGAGGTAAAGTTTGTGCTTTTCCACTGGTGGCGTCAGGATACCGAGGCGCCGCGACGCGCTCTCTTGGACTTGCAATGCTCCCTCCATAAATGACGGTTTCCTTTTTTAAAAATGTCTTTTGCCGGAGGGCGGCGAGGAACCTCGCCTTATGTTTGCGCAGGGGCTTTTGCGCTTTTTGGGGTTTTTGCCGCTTTCCGCTTGCTTTTTATACCGTTCTCTGCTATAGTTGAAAAGGGCGTCGAACCCGCGGCGAGGGTTTTATGCCTCTCCTGCATTTTTGCAAACGTCTGCCGTGCGCCGCCGCGAAGATTTCGGCCGGGGTGCGGCGGCTTTTTTCATGTATCAAGCTTCCGTTTCCTGTCAATCTTGATCCGGCGATGTTTTCCGTCCGGACAGAAGGAGGGCGCAGGCCATGCTGCATTCGATTTTTGACGTTCACGCGCATTATGACGAGGTGGCTTTTGACGCCGACCGTGCCGCGGTGCTGGCCGCGGAGCACGCGGCCGGCGTGAGCGGCGTGATCAATTCCGGCTCCAGCGTGCCGTCGTCGCGGCGCAGCCTTGCGCTTGCGCACCGGTTTGCGCACGTGTACGCCAGCGTGGGCGTTTTCCCGCTGGAGGCATACGGCGCCGCGCCGGATTGGCTTTCGCAGATTGCCGAAATGGCGAAGGACGACCGCTGCGTGGCTGTGGGCGAGATTGGGCTGGACTATCACCTGGAGGACGGCGCCGGCCCCACCGAGGCACAGCGGGAATGCCAGAAGGACGTGTTCCGCGCGCAGCTTGCGCTTGCGAAAGAGCGCGGGCTGCCCGTTGTCATTCATGATCGGGACGCCGACGAGGACGTGATTGCGCTGCTGGGCGAGCAGCCGTGCTCCGGCATGATCCACCGTTTTTTCAGCCGTGCCGAATACGGCTTCCGCCTGCTGGAGATGGGCTTTTCCCTCGGCGTGGGCCCGGCGATTACGTATGCAAACGCGGGCGAACTGATCCGCGTGGTGCAGAATATGCCGCTGGAGCGCCTGCTGCTGGAGACGGACGCGCCCTTTTTGCCCAGCGCGCGGTACGAGGGGCAGCGCGCCACCTCCCGCATGATCGAGGACGTGTGCACGGTGATTGCCAGGGTGCGCGGGGATATTACCCCGCAGGAGGCGGCCGGCGCCGCGCGCGAAAATACGCGCAGGATGTTCGGCGTATAGAGGATATGCGGCGTGCCGCAAAAAAGCATCGAACCGGCGCCGGCCCTGCCCCCGCGCGGCGCGGGCGGCAGGATCCGGGGCAAAATACCGCTTTGCCGGAATTCGGCGCGTTTTTCGCGCCGGTTTTGGGGGAAGGGCGTTTTCCGTGCGGCGCAGATTCGTGCGGCGCACAGAGCGGCGCGCTTCGGCTCGGTAGATTAGAGGGAATATCAAAATTGGAGGGATCTGTATGAAAAGTAAGCTGGACAATTATTTTAAAATTTCTCAGCGCGGCTCCACGATTGCCACAGAGCTGATCGGCGGCGCCACAACGTTTGCGACGATGGCGTATATCCTCGCGTATATGACGGGCGCAATGAGCGCCGTTCCGGGCATCGACCTGACGGGCGTGCTGCTGTGCACCGCGCTTGTCACCGCCGCGGCCTGCATTGCCACGGGGCTTTACGCCAACGCGCCTATCGCGCTGGCGCCGGTGCTTGTAATTCCAAATCTTGTGGCCGCGATGGTGGCGGGCGGCGAGGTCACCTACGGGCAGGCGTTCGGCATGGTGGCGATTTCGGGCGTTATTTTTGTTTTGATCTCCGTCTTTAAGCTGCGCGAGCTATTTGCGCAGAGCCTGCCGAAGAATATCAAAATCGGCATCGGCGGCGCGGTGGGCCTGCTGATTGCCAGCATCGGCCTGAACACCTCCGGCCTTGCTGCGGCGGGCGAGGACGGCAGCTTTATTGATTTTGGCAACAAAAGCGTCGTGCTGGGCCTGATCGGCCTTGTCATCGCGCTGCTGCTCACCTACCTGAAAATCAACATCAACGGCCGCACGTATAAGGTGAAGGGCGCGCTGCTTATTTCCATTGTCGTCACCACGATCATCGGCATCCCGATGGGCGTTACCGTGCTGCCCGAAAGCATCTTCACCAGCGGCGCGATCAGCTCCATCGGCAGCGTGGCGTTCCAGGTGGATATCATCGGCGCGCTGAAGCTCAGCTTTGTGCCGTTCATCCTCATGCTGCTGATTAACGATTTCTTCGGTACGCTGGGCACGGGCCTTGCGATGGCGGGCAAGGCCGGCCTTTTGGATGAGGACGGCAATTTCCCCGCGTTCGGCAAGGTGTTTTTGATGGATTCAGCCGCCACAATCGTGGGCAGCCTGTTCGGCGTTACGACGGTAAGCTGCTTTGCCGAGAGCGCCGCGGGCGTTGAAAGCGGCAGCCGCACGGGCCTTTCCAACATGAGCACCGCGTTCTTTTTCCTGCTGTGCATGCTGTTCAGCCCGCTGTTCCTGATGATCCCCGGCGCCGCCACGGGCAGCGCGCTGATTGTTGTGGGCATTTCGATGCTGGAAACCCTGCGCGACGTGGATTTCAACGGCGCCGAGTTTTTGCCTGTGGCGGTGATGCTGCTGGTGACGGCCTACAAGGGCGACTATGTGGCGGGCATTGCGCTGGGCATGTTCACCTATCTGGTGGTCAGCGTGATCCGCGCCGCCGTCAATCGGGATGCAAAGCAGATCCCGCAGTGGCCCGCATGGCTGCTCGGCGTTCTGATGGTACTGTATTTTATTTTTTAAGAAATCGGGGGGGGGGGAGCCGCGTGAACGAGCTGCACCAACAGGTGCTGGCACAGCTGCCGCAGTGTATTACAGACCGCCGCTGGCTGCACCGGCATGCGGAGCTTTCGTTTGAGGAACGGGAGACTTCGGATTATATTGAACGCGCGCTGCGCGCAATAGAGGGGCTAACGCTCAGCCGCCCCACGCCCACCAGCGTGATGGCCGTGCTGCGCACGGAACGCTCCGGCCGGCGCCTTGCCATCCGCGCGGATATCGACGCGCTGCCAATCCAGGAGGAAAACGAGCTGGAATTTCGTTCGTGCCATGCGGGCGTGATGCACGCCTGCGGGCACGACGGGCACGCCGCCATTTTGCTGAATGCCGTGCGGCTGCTGGCGGCGCGGCGCCCGGCGCTTTGCGGCGAACTGCGGTTTATCTTTCAGCACGCCGAGGAAACGCCGCCGGGCGGCGCCGTCGAGGTGATCCGCGCCGGCGTGCTGGACAATGTGGACGAGGTATTCGGCCTGCACCTGACGAGCACGCTTCCCACCGGCCGCTTCGGCGTGCGCGGCGGCGTGCTTACCTCCGCGACGGATCGCTTCGAGATCGGCGTCAGCGGCAAAGGCGGGCATTCCAGTATGCCGCAGGAATGCGTGGATCCCATTGTCACGGGCGCGCAGATCATCCTTGCGCTGCAGACGGTGCTTTCCCGCTCGCTGTGTCCCAGCGATGCGGCGGTGCTGTCGGTGTGCGAGGCGCATGCCGGTTCGGCCTATAACATCATCCCGGGCGATATGCAGCTGATCGGTTCTGTGCGCAGTTACGACGAGCGTGTGCGAAAAACGGCCGAGCGCCGTATTCGCGAGATCTGCGCCGGCGTCGCCGCAGCCGCGGGCGCGCAGGCGCAGGTAAACTATATCCGAGGCTACGATTCCATCCACAACGATCCGGCGCTGACAGACTGGGCACGCGGGCTGATTGCGCGCACATTTGGAAGCAAAGCGGTGTGCGAGCTTTCGCCCATTGCGCCGGGCGACGATTTCTGCTATTATGATCAGGTTTGCCCGGGCTTCTTTCTGGAACTGGGCGCCGCCAACCCGGAAAAGGGGAGCGACGCGCCCCACCACAACGCCCGCTACCGGCTGGACGAGGACGCCCTGGCCTACGGAATGGAATACACCGTCGCGCTTTTAAGCGAGCGCTGCCGCCTTGCATAAAAGCGGCCGGCCCTAAAACGGCCGGCTGCTGTGTGCGGCCGCACCCGCCCGCGCTTGCTCCTGCTTTGCTGCTTTTATGCGCAGGCTTTTCCATGCCATTTCTCTGCCCGCTTCGCTTATAAGGCTATGATTACAAGCCGCCCGCAGGCGGCGGCCATAACATAAACCAAGCGAAACCGACAAGGAATACGGCCGCAAAAACGTGTTTTCCGCCGCAAAAGGACGCTCCCCGCCCACATACGTGAACGGGGAGCGTCCTCTCGTTTTTGGTTTTGCCGGGGGACGATTCATACAATAAAACAGGGCCGGGGGAGCGATTTCCCCCGGCCCTGTGCTTTTGGAATGTCTCAAAAAGCCGCATTTGCGCAAACACAATCCGTCGGTACGGACAGTGGGTTTTTGCTCAGCCCTCTTTGATGGCAGCCTGCGCGGCGGCAAGGCGCGCGATGGGCACACGGAACGGCGAGCAGGATACATAATCCAGACCGATCTGGTGGCAGAACTCAACGCTTGTCGGGTCGCCGCCGTGCTCGCCGCAGATGCCGCAGTGGATGTTCGGACGGGTGGTTTTGCCCAGCTTGATGGACATTTCCATCAGCTTGCCAACGCCCGTCTGATCCAGCTTCGCGAACGGATCGTTCTCGAAGATCTTGGCATCATAGTAGGCGTTCAGGAACTTGCCTGCGTCATCGCGCGAGAAGCCGTACGTCATCTGCGTCAGATCGTTTGTGCCGAAGCAGAAGAACTCGGCTTCCTTCGCGATCTCGTCGGCCGTCAGCGCGGCGCGCGGGATCTCGATCATGGTGCCGACCTCGTACTTCAAATCGCTGCCGGCATTTGCAATCTCTTCATCGGCCACGGCCACGACAACGTCCTTCACGTACTTCAGCTCTTTCACTTCGCCCACCAGCGGGATCATGATCTCGGGCACGATGTTCCAATCCGGATGCGCTTTCTTCACATTGACGGCGGCGCGGATAACGGCGCGCGTCTGCATTTTTGCAATCTCCGGATACGTGACGGCCAGACGGCAGCCGCGGTGGCCCATCATCGGGTTAAACTCGTGCAGGGAGGCGATAATGTTTTTGATCGTCTCTACGCTCTTGCCCTGCGCGTTGGCCAGCTTTTGAATGTCGGCCTCTTCGGTGGGCACAAACTCATGCAGCGGCGGGTCGAGGAAGCGGATGGTGACGGGGTCGCCCTCCATCGCTTCATACAGGGCCTCAAAGTCGCCCTGCTGATAGGGCAGGATCTTATCCAGCGCCTTTTCGCGCTCCTCCAGGGTATCGGCGCAGATCATCTCGCGGAACGCGGCAATGCGGTCCTCGGCGAAGAACATATGCTCGGTGCGGCACAGGCCAATGCCCTCGGCGCCCAGCTCACGCGCCTTTTTGGCGTCGGCGGGGGTGTCGGCGTTGGTGCGCACTGAAAGCTTGCGGTATTTGTCCGCCCAGCCCATGATCACGTCAAAATCGCCGGCGATGGTGGCGTCCACAGTGGGGATAACGCCGTCGTAAATGTTGCCGGTGGAGCCGTCAATCGAGATAAAATCGCCCTCGGCAAACGTCTTGCCGGCGAGGGTGAACTTTTTGGCCTCTTCGTCCATCGCGATCTCGGTGCAGCCGGATACGCAGCATTTGCCCATGCCGCGCGCCACAACGGCGGCGTGGCTGGTCATGCCGCCGCGCACGGTGAGAATGCCCTGAGCGGCCTTCATGCCGGTGATGTCCTCGGGGCTTGTCTCCAGACGCACCAGAATCACCTTTTCGCCGCGGTCGTTCCAGGCCTCGGCATCCTCGGCCGTGAACACCACCTTGCCGCAGGCAGCGCCCGGAGAAGCGCCCAGACCCTTGCCGATGGGCGTGGCGGCCTTCAGCGCCTTGGCGTCGAACTGCGGGTGCAGCAGCGTATCCAGATTGCGCGGGTCGATCATCGCCACGGCTTCCTTCTCGGTTTTCATGCCTTCCTTTACAAGATCGACGGCGATCTTCAGCGCGGCGGGCGCGGTGCGCTTGCCGCTGCGGCACTGCAGCATATAGAGCTTTTTATTTTCGACGGTAAACTCCATATCCTGCATGTCGTGGTAGTGATCCTCCAGCGTGTTGCACACCTTGATAAATTCCGCATACGCCTCGGGGAATTCGGCCTCCATCTGAGAAATGGGCATCGGGGTGCGCACGCCGGCCACAACGTCCTCGCCCTGCGCGTTCTTGAGGAATTCGCCCATCAGCTTTTTCTCGCCGGTGGCCGGATCGCGCGTAAAGGCAACGCCTGTGCCGGATTCGTCGTTCAGGTTGCCGAACACCATCGGCATCACGTTCACGGCCGTGCCCCAGGAATAGGGGATGTCGTTGTCGCGGCGGTAAACGTTCGCACGGGGGTTATCCCAGGAACGGAACACGGCTTCGATGGCCAGCTTCAGCTGCTCGATGGGCTCGGCCGGGAAATCCTCGCCCAGCTGCTTCTTATATTCGCCCTTGAACTGCTCGGCCAGGTTCTTTAAATCGGCGGCAGTCAGGTCTACGTCGAACTGTACGCCCTTTTCTTCCTTCATCTTATCGATCAGCTGCTCAAAATACTTCTTGCCCACGCCCATTACAACGTCCGAGAACATCTGGATGAAACGGCGGTAAGAATCGTATACAAAGCGCTCAAATTTCGGGTCGGGGTTGCCCGCGATCATTGCGGCGGCCACGTCGTCGTTCAGGCCGAGGTTCAGGATGGTATCCATCATGCCGGGCATGGAGGCTCTTGCGCCCGAGCGGACAGAAACCAGCAGCGGGTTTGCCTTATCGCCGAATTTCTTGCCGTTGATCTCTTCCATTTTCGCAACATATTCCATGACCTCGGCCATAATGCTGTCGTTGATCTTGCGGCCGTCTTCGTAATATTGGGTGCAGGCCTCCGTAGAAATGGTAAAGCCCTGGGGAACGGGCAGGCCGATGTGCGTCATCTCGGCAAGGTTAGCGCCCTTGCCGCCGAGCAGCTCACGCATGTCCTTGTTCCCTTCGCTGAACAGGTACACATACTTCTTGTTCTCGCTCAAATTTCTCTACCTCCAATTTGTTTTCCCACCGGAGAGCGTGCCGCCGGAACGTGCAGAGCATTCGCCGGTGAACAAACGGACAAAAGGTTTGTCCGTTCATGCAAATTTAATTATAGCAAAAGCTGCGGCGGAATGCTACTGTTATTTTCCCTGATTTTGGAATTATTTCGCACGGATTTTTGATTTTTTGGTGCAATTTTGACGACATACTTGCAAATTGCGGATAAATTCGTAAAATAGAAAGAGACACCGGGCCGGCGCCGGGGAAACGCCCGGGCCCGCCGGCGGCAGGGGGCGGCGCCAAAAGCGGGCGCTGCGGCCGGATGCGCAGATTTTTCGGCGCGATTTGTGCGCGCTGCGGCCTTCGGAACAGGGACGATGCCCGGGAGCGGGCGGCTGAGGAGGAAACGGCATGCTTTTTCACAGGCAGCAAACGGGGATCGATTATCTGATTGTGGGGCTGGGCAACCCCGGCACGCAATACGAGAACACGCGCCACAACGCGGGATTTGCCGCGCTGGACGCGGCGGCGCAGGCGTGGGGCGTGCGTGTGGCGCGCGCAAGGTTCAGCGCGCTGACGGGCGCGGGCGTGCTCGGCGAAAGCAAGGTGCTGCTGATGAAGCCGCAGACCTTTATGAACGATTCGGGCGCGGCCGTGGGCGCGGCGGCGGCGTTTTACAAGCTTGCCCCCGAGCAGGTGATCGTAATTTTCGACGATGTTTCGCTTGCGCCGGGCCGGCTGCGGGTGCGCCGTTCCGGTTCGGCGGGCGGGCACAACGGCATCAAAAGCATCATCGCCGCCATCGGGCAGGATTTCCCGCGCGTGAAGATCGGCGTGGGCGAAAAGCCGCACCCCGAATACGATCTGGCCGATTGGGTGCTGGGCCGGCCCTCCGAGGCCGACCGCAAGGCCATCGCCGCGCGCATGGACGATGTGCGCGGCGCCGTGGAAATGATCGTCTGCGGCCGGCTGGACGCGGCGATGTCGAAATACAACGGGTAAAGCGGCAGCGAAAACGAACAAGCGGATACGCTGCGGGGACAGGGCGCGGCCGGCCGGCGGGAGCGGCCCGGCCGCGGGCTTGTCCGATCCTGAACAGAAATCGGAAGGGCTTTTTATGCTGACAAATCCACTGAAGCAAACCAACGAATACAAACGTCTGCTGGCCGGCGTAACGGGCAAAAAGCCCGCCGTAACGGCGCTGTTCGGTATGCCGCCCACCGCGCGCGCCCAAATGCTGGCCGCCCTGTGCGAAGAAACCGGCCGCCCCGCGCTGGTGCTTTGCGCGGGGGAGGCAGAGGCCACCCGCTTTGCCGAGGATATCGCCTTGTTTGGGCAAAGGGCGGGCGTGTACCCCGCGCGCGATTATGTGCTGCGCGCCGTGGAGGGGCAAAACCGTGAATATGAATACCGCCGCCTTGCCGTTCTGGGAGACCTTGTGGGCGCTCGGGTGCAGGTGGCGTGCGCCTCGGTGGAGGCCATGCTGCAGTATACGGCGCCCAAGGCCGAATTCTGCGGCAATACGCTCACGCTGCGGCAGGGCGCGTCCATCCCAATGCACGAGCTGATCGAACGGCTGTACGGCGCGGGCTATCTGCGCCGCTTTCAGGTGGAAGGGCCGGGCCAGTTTTCGGTGCGGGGCGGCATTGTCGACCTGTATGCGCCCGATATGGAAAAACCGCACCGTCTGGAATTCTGGGGCGACGAGGTGGACAGCATCCACGCGTTTGACCTTGTTTCGCAGCGGCGCGAGGGCGCGGTGAAAAAGATCCATATCTCGCCCGCGCGTGAGGTGCTGTTCGGCGATACCGAAAGCGCCGCGCAGCTGCTGCGCGCGGCGCTTTCCGGCGCAAAGCCCGCCTGCGCCAAAGCGCTGCGGCGCGCGATGGAAAGCGATTTAAAGGATCTGGATGCCGGCACGATGCCCGCCGCAATGGATAAATATCTGGCGCTGCGCTACAAAACGCCCGGCACGCTGCTGGAATATCTGGACGACCCCATTTTGTTTTGGAACGAGCCCAGCGCCGTGCGCGAGGCCGCGCGCGGTGTGGAATTCCGCGCGGGGGAGATGATCCGGGGCCTTTTGGAGGAAGGGGTGCTCGCGCCCGGCCTCGACCGGTTTTACGAGGATACCGCCTGGCTGCTGCAGCAGACAGAGCGGCGCGCCGCCATTGTGTGCGAAAACTTCGCGCGCACCGTTTCGGATCTGCACCTTGCCGATACCGTCAGCGCGCAGACGCACAGCCTGCCGCCATGGGGCGGCGAGGTGAGCGCCCTTGCCGACGATGTGCGCGCGCTGCTCGCGCAGAAATATGCCGTCGCCGTGCTGGCCGGCACACGCCGCGCCGCAGAGGCGCTGGCGCGGGACCTTGCCGCCGCGGGCTTTTCGGCCATGTCCTTTACGCAGGAGCCGCAGCGCCTTGCGCCGGGCACGGTGGGCGTATTTGAGGGGCATTTGAACGCGGGCGCGGATTATCCGTTTGCCAAATTTGCCGTCTTTACCGGCCGCCGCCACAACACCGGCACACCGCAGCGCGCAAAGGCAAAAAACAAGGGCCTTTCCAGCCTTTCCGATATTACGCCCGGCGATTACGTCGTGCATCAGAACCACGGCATCGGCGTGTATGCGGGTATCCAGCGGCTGGATCTGCAGGGCGTTGTGAAGGATTATATCAAGATCAGCTACGACAAGGCCGATACGCTGTATGTGCCGGTAACGCAGCTGGATCTGATCAGCCGTTATACTGCGCCCGGCGACGGCGAGCGCGTGAAGCTTTCCAAACTGGGCGGCGACGCGTGGGTAAAAACCAAAAAACGCGTGCGCGCCGCCACGCAGGAAATGGCGAAGGAGCTGATCGCGCTGTACGCCAAACGCCAGCAGGCCGAGGGGTTCGCCTTTCCCGCCGACGGGGATTGGCAGCGCGATTTCGAGACCCGCTTTGAATATGATGAAACGGCCGATCAGCTCACGAGCGCGGCCGAGATCAAGCGGGATATGGAAAAGCCCCATCCGATGGACCGCCTTTTGTGCGGCGATGTGGGCGTTGGCAAGACGGAGGTGGCGCTGCGCGCCGTGTTCAAATGCGTGATGGGCGGCAAGCAGGCGGCGATCCTTGTGCCCACCACGATCCTTGCCTGGCAGCACTACACCACCATGCTTTCGCGCATGGAGGCGTTTCCCGTCAAGATCGGGCTGCTCTCGCGCTTTGCAACGCCGCGCGAGCAGAAAGAGACCGTCCGGGGCCTTGCCGCCGGCACGGTGGATATTGTGGTGGGAACGCACCGCCTGCTGCAGAAGGACATAAAATTCCGCGATCTGGGCCTTGTAATCGTGGACGAGGAACAGCGCTTTGGCGTGAAGCACAAGGAAAAGCTGAAGGAGAATTTTATCGGCGTGGATATGCTCACGCTTTCGGCCACGCCCATTCCGCGCACGCTGAACATGGCCATGAGCGGCCTGCGCGATATGAGCAGCATTGAGGAACCGCCCGTTGAGCGCCGCCCCATCGAGACCTATGTGATGGAGTACGATGCGGGCGTTGTGGCCGAGGCGCTGCGCCGCGAGCTGGACCGCGGCGGCCAGGCGTATTATCTGCACAACCGGATCGATTCCATTGAGCGCTGCGCCGCGCGGCTGGCCGAACTTGTGCCCGGAGCGCGCATCGCCGCCGCGCACGGGCGCATGGACGAGGCGGCGCTCTCCAACGTGTGGCAAAAGCTGCTGGACGGCGAGATCGACATCCTTGTCTGCACCACGCTCATTGAAACGGGCGTGGATGTGCGCAACTGCAACACGCTGATCATCGAGGACGCCGACCGCATGGGGCTTGCGCAGCTGTACCAGATCCGCGGGCGCGTGGGGCGTTCGGGCCGCAAGGCGTATGCCTATTTTACGTTCCGGCGCGATAAGGTGCTCACGGACGTTGCCGCAAAGCGGCTGTCCGCCATTCGGGAGTTTACCAGCTTCGGCTCGGGCTTTCGCATCGCGATGCGCGATCTGCAGATCCGCGGCGCGGGCAATCTGCTGGGGCAGAGCCAGCATGGGCACATGGAGGCTGTCGGTTACGAGATGTATGTAAAGCTGCTGAATCAGGCCATCGCCGCCGAAAAGGGCGAGGCCGTGCAGGCCGATAAGAGCGATTGCCTCATTGACATCACGGTGGACGCATATATTCCCGAAAAATATATCCCAAACCCGGCCGGGCGCATTGAGGCATACAAGCGCATTGCCGCCATCAATACCCGCGCCGATGCCGACGATGTGCTGGACGAGCTGGCCGACCGCTACGGCGCGCCGCCGCAAAGCGTGCAGGGCCTGATCGATATCAGCCTGGTGCGTGTGGTGGCCGCGCGGCTGGGCGTTTACGAGATCACGCAGAACCGCGATACACTGATCTTATATTCCGACAGGCTGGAGCTGGCGGGTCTGAAGCCGCTGCTGCGGGATATGGGCCGCAGGCTGCTGGTGAACGCTTCGGGCAAGCCGTATCTCTCGGTGCGCATCCTGCCCGGCGAAAAGCCGCTGGACGTGATGAATGCCGTGTTCAGGAAAATGGCGGCGCTGGAGCCGGCGCAGCAGGACGGACAGCCCTCTGCGTGAAACCGCGCTTTGCGGGCGGGCCTCGTCCGGCTTTTTTGTGCGAATTCGCGAAATTCTCGTGAATTCTGTGAAATTCCGCGCCGCCGCACTTGCCAACGGGCAAGAGGCGCGGTATAATAACCTCGTGGCCGCGGCCTTGCGGCCGCGCAATGATCAACTCTTGCACACGCCGCCTGCGCGTAAAACACAATATGGGGCGCAGCGCGGCAAAAGACTTGCGGGCGAGGGCCAAAAAAGGCCGCCCGCGCGGAGGGAAACGACTGTGAAAATGAAACGTTGGATCGCATTTGCGCTGTGCGCCGTGCTGGCGTTCTCCTTAACGGCCTGCAAATTTTCGGCGCCTGCCGTTGTAATGACGGTGAACGGTGTGGAGATCCCGGCAGGGGTGTACCTTGCGTATCAGCGCCAGGCATACTACAGCGCGCAGAGCCTGCGTGAGGACGCTAAGACCGCGGTGCTGAAAAGCAGCATCGAGGGAATGAAGGCCTCCGACTGGATCCATACCGAAACGGTGGACAATATCCGGCAGTATATCTGGGTGGAGCAGGCCTTCGAGGCCGCCGGCCTTTCTTTTACGCAGGAGGAGCTGGACGCCGCCGAGCAGTGGCTCGATACCATGTGGTCCTATAGCGGCGCGCTGATGGAAGAAAACGGCATTGGGCGGCAGAGCTACCGTCTGGTATATCTGAACAGCGAAAAATATACAAAGCTGCTGGAGGCGTACCGCGCGGGGCCGGACGGCCAGATCTCGGAGAATCAGGCGAAGGCGTATATGCAGGAGACCTATTCCCGGATCCGCCGGCTCATTCTGCCCGCCACAGATGCGGATTCCGCCGCGCTCACGCCGGAAAAGCAGGCCGAGCTGGACGCGCTGGCAAACGATCTGGTGGAACGCCTGAACGAGGGCGCCAAGCTGGACGAGGTGGCTGAAGAAACCCTGAAGCAGGCGTATGAGCTCTGCGGCCGCGAGTATTCCGAGGATTCGCTCTCTTCCGATCTGGGCGCGTTCTTTATTTCCGAAGAGACTACGGGCTTTGAAGAGGATTTTGTGCCCGCCGTGATGGCGGCCGCCGAGGGCGACGCGGGCGTTTATCAGAACAACGCCGCCGCCGAGGGCGTCAGCCAGCCCGTCGTTTATCAGAAGATCGCCAACTATGAGGACGACGCCGATTTTACTGAAAACTATTACGAGCTTTTGCAAAACGAGATGACAGGTACTGCGTTTTCGGAAAGCATGAAGGCCGAGTTTGATGCGTATGACGTGCAGGAGGACGGCTTTGCCGTTTGGAGCTACCGCCCCGATAGGATAAAGGAAAACGCATAATCACACAAAAAACAGACAGAATACGCCCCGTCCCCGCAGTGCAGGCCGCAAGGCGTTCTGCGGGGCGGGGCATTTGCTTTTTATGGCCCGGCGGAACCTTGCCAAGAACCGGCACATTGCTTGCCGCACCGGAGGGCTCCCGGCGCCTGCGCGGCCAAGGCGGGAACTCCGTCCATGCTTTTTCTGTAAAAATCTGTACAAAATGACGAAATTTCGCTTTTGGAATTGCGTTTTTCGTCAAAAGTAGTATCATAAAGGGGCGGTATGCTCCGGCCCTGAGTTTTGCGGTGTATGTGCCGCCGCAGGATCCGGGGCGGAAATTCGGCTGTATACTGTATAGCTGTATAGAAGAAGGGACATTCGATGAAACAGCACAAAAAGGCATTGATCGTCTGGCTGGCTGCCGTTGCGGCGCTGCTGATCGGCGCGTTGGCCGTGGGAGAACAGCCCCGCGCGGAGGGCATCCGGCAAACCATGCGGGACGCGGTGCTGCACAATGTGAACCGGATCGGCTTTTTGGGCGGCAAGACGGTAAATCCCGGCTTTATTTCGGCCATCGTCGTTACGGGGGTACTGCTCGCCGCCGCCGCGCTTTTGCGCATTTTCGTGATCCCCCGGTTCAAACTGCAGCCCGGCAGGCTGCAGCTGCTTTTGGAGCAGGCCGTTGGCATGTTCGACAACATGGCAAAGAGCGCAAGCCCGCACCGCTGCGGCTTTTTGGGCGCGTATATCTTTGCGGCGGGCGCTTACATCTTTTTCGGAACGCTGTTCGAGCTGCTGGGCCTGCAGGCGGTCACTGCCGAAGGCCGCGCCATCACACTGCCGGCTCCGCTTTCGGATGTAAACGCCGCAATTGCCCTTGGCACGCTCTCGTATTTCGTCATCGTTTCCGGGGCCGTCGCAGGAAACGGCGTCAAGGGCATCGGCAAGGCGCTGAAGGAGTTTTCGCTGCCCATCTCGATGAGCTTTCGTCTGTTCGGCGCGCTGCTCAGCGGTTTGCTCGTAACAGAGCTTGTCTACTATTTTGTAGCGCTGAGTTTTGTGCTCCCTGTGGCGGTGGGCGTGATGTTTACGCTGCTGCACGCGCTCATTCAGGCCTACGTGCTCACGATGCTCACATCAATGTACTACGGTGAGGTATCGGAACGCGCAGAACAGGCAAAAAAATAGGCCGCATGGCCGTTTTTGCCAGGGACGGAATCGTTACAGACGTTTATCCGCTCGAATAAAAGTAAAAAAATGAAGAAAACGCCTGCCCGGAAAAGGGAGGCAAACAGATTTGGGAGGTTTTTATCATGGAAAAAATGTTTTGCGGCAATCGGCGTAGCGTGCGTGGTCTGATGCTCTTAACGGTGCTGGCGCTTGCCCTTCTGCTTGCCGTATTCGCGGCGGCTCCTGCTTACGCCGAGGGCGCCGAGCCCGCGGGGGACGCAGCGGTTCCCGCCGGTGAGGAAGCGGCTTCAAGCGATACCGGCGCGAAGGCGCTTGCGGCGGGCCTTGCCATCGGCATTGCCGCGGCGGGCGGCGCCATTGCCATGGGAATGGCCACGGCGCGGGCATCAGAGAGCATTTCCCGCCAGCCGGAGGCCGAGGGCAAGATCCGTTCCACCATGATGCTGGGCCTTGTTTTCATCGAAACGGCAATCATCTACGCGCTGCTGGTAGTGATTTTGATCATCTTTGTACTGTAAGGCGGTGCCGTTATGCCATTGAATATTGATTGGCAGCAGATCCTGCTGCATTGGATGAATCTTGCAATTTTGACAGGCGGGCTGTATTTTCTGCTGTACAAGCCCGTGAAAAAGTTTATGGACGAGCGCGAAGCGCATTACAGCGCTGTGGAGGAACAGGCGCAGGGCAAAATGCGCGAGGCGCAGGAGCTTTTTGAGCAGTACCGGCAAAAGCTGGATGCCGCCGAGGAGCAGGCCCGCGAGATCCGCGCGAAGGCGCAGCAATCGGCGCAGGAGGCGGCCCAGGCGCAGCGCGCCGAGGCCGAGGCCAAGGCAAAGCAGATTGTTGCCCACGCTCTGACAGAGGCGGAAAGCAGCCGCGAGCATGTGCGGCTGGAGGCGCAGCACGAGCTGCGGGAGCTTGCCGCCGCCGCGGCGCAGAAGCTTGTCTTCGAGACGGAGGCCGATCCGTTCGATCTGTTTTTGGACGCCGCGGAGGGAGGCATGAAGCGTGAGAGCTGAACGAAGCGTCCTTACTGCGGTGCTGCGCAGCGATCGGCAGCCCAGCCCGGAGCAAAAAGCGCGGTTCGAGCGCTTTTTAAAACGCACCTACCGCCGCGATGTGCCGCTGCGCTGGGAGCGGGACAAGACCATGCGCAGGGGCTTTCGCCTTCAGGCCGGCTCCGACGTTTATGATTGGACCGTTGACGGCCGCGTGCGCCAGTTTCAGGATTATCTGCGCCGCATCGAGCCGGGCCAGGATGAGATCCTGCCGCTGATGCGCCGTGCCGTGGAGGATTGGGCGCTGGACGCCATCCCGGAGGAAATCGGCGAGGTGCTGACGGTAGACGGCGAGATCGCCGTTGTCGGAGGCCTTGTGCATGCCCAATACGGCGAGATCCTTCTGTTCGAGAGCGGCATCAAGGGCATGGTGCAGGATCTGCGCCGCAATGAACTGAGCTGCATTCTCTTTGGCGACAGCGAGGAGATCATGGCGGGCAGTATGGTGCGCCGCACCTTGAAAACGGCCGCCATGCCCGTGAGTGAGGAATATCTGGGGCGCGTTTTGGACGCGCTCGGTACGCCCATCGACGGAAAGGGCGCCATCCTGCCGGAGAACTATCGTCCTATGGAGACGCCCGCACCGGGTATTTTGGATCGGCAGCCCGTCAACGCCCCGATGGAAACGGGTCTGCTTGCCATTGACGCCATGTTCCCCATTGGCCGAGGACAGCGCGAGCTCATCATCGGCGACCGGCAGACGGGCAAAACCGCCATCGCCATCGATACCATCCTGAACCAGAAGGGCAAGGACGTTGTCTGCATCTATGTGGCGATCGGCCAGAAAAACAGCTCTGTCGCGCAGATTGTGGAAAATCTGAAGCGGCGCGGGGCCATGGAGTATACCGTTGTGATCAACGCGCCGGCAGGCGCGCCCGCCGCCATGCAGTACATCGCCCCCTATGCCGGGTGCGCTTTGGGCGAGTACTTCATGTATCGTGGGAGGGACGTGCTGATCGTTTATGACGATCTGAGCAAGCACGCCATTGCCTACCGCGCGCTCAGCCTGCTGCTGGAACGCTCTCCGGGCCGGGAGGCGTTTCCCGGCGATGTGTTTTACCTGCATTCGCGTCTGTTGGAGCGCTCGGCCCATCTTTCCGAAGAGCTGGGCGGCGGCAGCATGACGGCGCTGCCCATCGTTGAAACGCAGGCGGGAGACGTTTCCGCTTATATCCCCACGAATATCATTTCCATTACCGACGGCCAGATCTTTTTGGAGAGCGAGCTGTTTTTCTCCGGCCAGCGGCCGGCCGTGAATGTTGGGCTGAGCGTTTCCCGCGTGGGCGGCGATGCCCAGACAAAGGCCATGAAGGCCGCTGCGGGCACAATCCGCCTGGATCTTGCCCAGTATCGCGAGATGGCCGTGTTTACGCAGTTTTCCAGCGATCTGGACGAGACGACGCGCCGTCAGCTTGCCTATGGCGAGGGGCTTTTGCGTCTGCTGCGCCAGCCGCAGTATGCGCCGCTGTGCCAGCACCGGCAGGTGGTGCTGCTCTGCGCGGCGCTTGCGCACGTGTTTGGGCCGCTTGCGCCCAACGAGATCGATCGCTTTTGCGCGTTCCTGCTGGAGCAGGCCGAAACGCGCATACCGGATGTGTGCGCCGGCATCGACCGAAGCGGCACGCTGAGCGCCGAGGCGCGGGAGACGATCGTTGATTTTGCCAGAAAGCTTCGGGAGGAGTTTTCGGCGGGCCAAGCGAGCGGTGCATGACGATGGCGGGAGCAAAAGAGATTAAGGCACGCATCGAGAGCGTGCAGGAGACCCGAAAAATTACAAATGCCATGTACCTGATCGCTTCCACGAAGCTTCGGCACGCGCGGCAGGAGCTGAACAACACGCGCCCGTATTTTGAGGCGCTGAAGGGCGAGATCAAGCGCATTTTCCGCATGGTCGCCGATGTTGACAGCCGCTATTTTTATCCGGACAGCGGAGAGCCGCCGCTGACGGGCACATACGGCTGCCTTGTCATTACCGCCGACAAGGGGCTTGCGGGCGCGTACAATCAGAACGCCATCCGGCAGGCGCTGCAGCTTTTGGAGCAGCATCCCGATACAAAGCTTTTTGTCGTGGGCGAGTACGGACGCCGCTTTTTCGATCGGCAGGGCATTTCCATTGAGCACAGCTTTTTGTATACGGCGCAAAACCCCACCATGGCGCGTGCGAGAGAGATCAGCGCCCGGCTGCTGGAGGGCTACGATAAGGGCGAATTGCAAAAGATCTTTGTGGTTTATACCGATATGGAAAAAGGGTCTGTGTACGAGGCGCATACCACGCGCATCCTGCCGTTTCACCGCACCTTTTTTTCCTCCACGGGCGAGGAATCCCTGCAGGCGGGCGGCGGGCCGCACTTTGAGTTTGTGCCAAACGCCCGTGCGGTACTGGATAACATCGTGCCGATCTATGTTTCCGGCTTTATTTACAGCGCGCTGATCGACAGCTTTTGCTGCGAGCAGAGCGCCCGCATGACGGCGATGGACAGCGCCGACCGCAACGCCGAAAAGCTGCTCTCTGAGTTTTCGCTTCGCTACAACCGCGTGCGGCAGACCGCCATCACGCAGGAAATCACAGAGGTAAGCGCCGGAGCAAAGGCCCAAAGACAAAAGCATAAGAAGGAAAGGTGAGCGATTTGGAGAGAGGGATCATCACACAGATCTCCGGCCCTGTTGTGGATGTACAAATCGAAAACGGCCCGCTGCCGAAGCTGCGGGAGGAACTGTACGTGGAAAAGGACGGCGTTTTCCGCGTGATGGAGGTCGCGCAGCATCTGGGGCGCGATCTGGTGCGCTGCATTATGCTTTCGCCAAGCGAGGGGCTGGCGCGCGGCTACGCGGTGGAGATTCCCGGCCACACCATCCGGGTGCCGGTGGGAGAGGCGACGCTGGGCCGGATGTTCAACGTATTGGGACAGCCCATCGACGGCGAGGGCCCGCTGCCGGAGGGTACGCCCCTGCAGAGCATTTACCGCCAGCCGCCGGCATTCAACGAGCAAAGCCCCGCCGTGCAGCTGCTGGAGACGGGCATCAAGGTGATCGATCTGCTGGAGCCGTATGCGCGCGGCGGCAAGATCGGCCTGTTCGGCGGCGCCGGCGTGGGAAAAACCGTACTGATCCAGGAGCTGATCCACAACGTTGCGATGGAGCACGGCGGCTATTCGATCTTTACGGGCGTTGGCGAGCGCAGCCGCGAGGGCAACGACCTTTGGCGCGAGATGGGCGAGAGCGGTGTGCGCGGCAAGACGGCGCTTGTTTTCGGCCAGATGAACGAATCGCCGGGCGTTCGGATGCGTGTGGCGCTTTCGGGGCTGACGATGGCCGAGCATTTCCGCGACAAAGAGCATAAAGACGTATTGCTGTTTATTGATAACATTTTCCGCTTTGTTCAGGCCGGCAGCGAGGTCTCCACACTGCTCGGGCGCATGCCCTCCGCAGTGGGCTATCAGCCGACGCTTGCAAGCGAGATGGGGCAGCTGCAGGAGCGCATCACCTCTACCAAAAACGGCTCTGTTACGTCTGTGCAGGCCGTGTATGTTCCCGCCGACGATCTGACCGACCCGGCCACGGCCACAACGTTTGCCCACCTTGACGCCACCACCGTTTTAAGCCGCCGTGTGTCCGAGCAGGGCATCTATCCGGCGGTGGATCCGCTGGCCTCCTCCTCGCGCATTTTGGAGGCGAGCATTGTGGGCAACGAGCACTACCGCATTGCGCGCAAAGTGCAGGAGATTCTGGAAAAATACAACGAATTGCAGGATATTATCGCGATTTTGGGCATGGAGGAGCTGAGCGAGGACGACCGCCGCATCGTGGCCCGGGCGCGTCGCATTCAGCGCTTTTTCGCCCAGCCCATGCATGTGGCAGAAAAATTTACGGGCGTTCCGGGCGTTTATGTGCCGCTGCGCGATACGCTCGAAAGCTTTGGCAAGCTGGTGGACGGCGAGCTGGATGCATACCCGGAGGCGGCGTTTTATAACGTGGGCGGCTGGCGGGACGTTGTTGCCAAGGCAGAAAAGCTTGCGGCGGAGGGGATATAATGGAAGCCTTTCCGGTACGGATCCTTGCGGCCGACAGAACTTTTTACGACGGCTTGTGCGAAAGCCTTACCATCTCTACAAGCGACGGCGAACAGGGCATTCTGGCGCATCACAGCGATATGATCGCGGCGGTGTCTCCGGGTGTCCTGCGATACCGTGCGCCGGGCGAGCCCATGCGCGTTGCCGCTGTATCGCCGGGCATGCTGAAGGTGGAAAACGGCGAGGTGCTGATGCTGCTTGATTCGGCCGAATACCCCGAGGAGATCGACGAGGCGCGCGCAAGGCGAGAGGCCGACGAGGCGCGCGAAGCGCTGCTGCAGCAAAAAAGCCGTCAGGAATATCAGCTTGCGCAGGCGTCGCTCGCGCGGGCGGTGAATCGTCTGCGTGTAAAATCCGGCAGCCTCGGCGAGAGATGATCCTTATCAATCTCCGGTTCGCTTTGCGGGCGCATCCCCCCGCGGAGCCATCCGGAGCTTTTTGATTTTGCGGCAGAAAACTGCGCCGGCGGCAGACGGGCCTTTTTTACAAAAATTTGAGATGCGATCAAGCAATGAGATGTGACCAAACGGTGAGATACTATTAGACAGCGAGATGCGATGAGACAGAAAAATGCTCTGTTCAAAAGAGCTTTCAGAGCGGCTTTGCAAAACCCCTCCGCCGCTTTGGCCTGCCGATCCAATCGGAACGCTGCAAATAAAAACAAAAGGGAGAACGGCGCGTATGCTTCAATTGATCCTTGGCATTTCCGGCACGGGCAAAACGGGGCGCGTGCTGGCCGAGCTGAAGGCGCGTGCGGCGGCGCACCGGCGCAGCATTCTTTTGGCGCCGGAGCAGTTTTCCTCTTCGGCCGAGACTATGGCCTACCGCACGCTGGGCGATGAATTGGGCGCTTATGTCGCCGTATACAGCTTTACCAGCTTTGCCGAGCGTGTGCTGAAGGAATACGGCGGCGTGGCGGCAAAAACGCTTACAGAGGCCGCGCGCGTGGTGGCCGTGCGCCGTGCCATGGATACGTTGGGCGATGCGCTGACAACATACCGCCGCCACCGGCGCAGCACAGGCTTTTGCAGTCTGTGCGCCGATGCGATCGAGGAACTGAAGACGGCGGGCGCGGATGCGCGCATGCTGCTGGACGCGGCGGACGCGGCGGGCGCGGAAGGCGCCCGGCTGCGCGAGCTGGGCCTGATCTTCGCCGCCTATGAGGCGCTCATCGAGGGCTCCGCGATGGACCCGGCCGACCGCATCACCGCCGCCGCGCAGCGGCTGCAGCCGGAATATCTGGCGGACAAGGCCGTTTTTATCGACGGCTTTGACGGCTTTACCGCGCCGGAATACCGCATGCTGGAAACGCTGCTTTTCGCCGAGGAATGCACCGTTGCGCTGTGCTGCGATGCGCTTGCCGACCCGGAAGAAGGGCTGGGGCTGTTCAGCCCGGTAAAAAAGACGGCGCGCCGGCTGGTGCGCATCGCGCGGGAACAGGGCGTCGGCGTTGGCGCGCCGCACTGCATGCAGGAGGATCACCGGCATCGGCAGGCGCCGGTGCTTGCCGCCGTGAACCGGTGCCTTGCGTTTGGCGCGGCAAAGGCGGACGAGGCGCCCCCTGGCGCAGAAGACGCCGCCGGCTTTTTTGTCACGCCCGCGGCGGGTGTTTATGCCGAGTGCAAGGCGGTGGCCTGCCGCATTGCCGCGCTGGTGCGCGAGCAGAGCCTGCGCTATGGCGAAATTGCCGTAATCTGCCGCGCGCTGGACGATTACGCCGCGCCGCTGCGGTACGAATTTGCGCTGGCTGGTGTACCGTTTTTCAGCGACGAAAACGTAAGCCCCGAGCACACCGCGCCCGCCGCGTTTTTTACGGCCGCATTGGAGCTGCTGAGCCGCGGCGTTTCCACCGAGGCGCTGCTGGCCCTGCTGAAAACGGATCTTTGCGGATTTACCGCGCAGGAGATCGCTGCGCTGGAAAACTACGCCTATACCTGGCGGCTTGGCGCGGCGGAATGGCGCGCGCCGTTTACCAGGGACCCGAACGGCTTCGGCGCGGCGGCAACAGAAGAAACAACTGCGGAGCTTGCCCGTGTGGAAGAGCTGCGCGCCCGGCTGATGCCGCGCGTGGAGCGCTTTTTAGCGGCCGCGCGCGGCAAAACGGCGGCGGGCATTTCGGCGCAGCTGTATTATCTGCTGGAGTCCTTCGGCGGCGGCGAACACACGCAGGCCGCAGCCGAGGCGTTTGAGGCGTCGGGAGAGCCGCTGCGCGCCCGCGCGGTATATGCGGCGTGGGAGCACGTGATGGAACTGCTGGATCAGATGGCGCAGCTTCTGGGCGAGGACGCCGTTTCGGCCCAGGAATACACCGAGCTCTTTGCGCTGCTGCTGCACGCCACGCGGCTGGGCCGCGTGCCCGAAACACAGGATGCAGTGCTTGTTACCACCGCCGACCGCATGCGGCTCGACCGCCCGGCGGTTTGCTTTGTGGTGGGCGTCGGCGAGGGGCATTTTCCGCGTCTTCTGGGCGCGAGCGGCCTGCTTTCGCACGCCGACCGTGAGCTGCTTGTAAAAAACGGGCTGGAGATGCCGGGCAGCTACGAAAACCGCACGCTGCTGGAGCAGATGTTTTTTTACCGCGCGCTTACGGCGCCGTCCCGCGCGCTCTATCTCAGCTATGTTTCTCCCGCGGCGGGCGGCGCGCCGCTGAGCGCGGCGATGGAGCCGCTGATGCGGGCGTTCGCGCCGCAGCCCGACGTGCTGCAGCCGGCGCAGTATGCGCCCACGCCCGCCGCCGCGCTGGATCTTCTGGGCGCCTCCTACCGCGAGGATACGCCCGCCGTGGCCGCGCTGGAGGCGGCGCTGCGCAAGGAGGGCTCGTCCGGCGAAAGCTTGGCGGCCATGGCGCGCGCGTCCGGCGCATCCATGTTCCGCGCGCGGGAGACGCAAACGCTGGCCACGCTGCTCGGCGAGCGGCTCACGCTTTCTCCCACGCGCGTGGAGCAGTATTACCGCTGCCGGTTTTCCTATTTTCTGCAGTATGTGCTGCGCATTCGCCCGCGCCGGCGCGCCGAGCTCTCTCCCATGGAGAGCGGCAGCTTTATCCACTATATTTTAGAGCATGTGCTGCGCGCGGCGGGCGCTTCGTTTCCCGAGCTTTCCGCCGGGCAGCTCACGCAGCTGGCCCATGCGGCGGCAGACGAATATGTGGCGCAGTTTATGCCCGCGGCGGGGCGGCGTTTTGGCTATCTTGTCGAACGTGTCAAGCAGGGCGTTGTGCGTCTGCTTACGTTTTTACAGGCCGAACAGGCACAAAGCCAGTTCCGTCCCGCCGCGTTTGAGCAGGAGATCGGCTACGGCGAAAACGCGCTGCCCCCGCTGGTACTGCGCACGCCGGACGGCCGCACGGTGCGCGTGCAGGGCAAGATCGACCGTGTGGATGTGATGGAGCGGGACGGCCGGCGTTATCTGCGCGTGATCGATTACAAGACGGGCACCAAGGCGTTCAGCCTGGACGAGGTGTACTGCGGGCTGAATACGCAGATGCTGCTGTATCTGTTTACGCTGTGCGGCCATACGCCGCCGGAGCACGGAGAACTCGCCCCAGCGGGAGTTTTGTACCTTGCGGGCGACCCCGCGCCGCAAACGGCAAGCCGGGAGGAGGCTGCCCGGCCGCCCGTCTATCATATGGACGGCATCGTGCTGGACGACGCTGCCGTTGTACGCGGGATGGACCGCGATGCCACCGGCCTGTTTGTGCCGTTTACCTTTACCAAAAACGGCCAGCCGCGCGCGAGCGCAAAGCTGGCCAGCCTGGAAAAGCTTGGCGCGATCAAGCAGCATATCGACGGGCTGGTGCTGGAGATGGCGCGCGGGCTGTATGCGGGCGAGATCGAAGCCGCTCCGCTGCGCACAAAGGCGCACTGCCCGTGCGATGCGTGCGAGTACCGCCCCGTTTGCCTGCACGAGGACGGGCGCGGGGAAACGCTTGTGTCCGCGCCCAAAAACGTATTTGAGCCGTGCGCCGGCGCACCGGACACGTCCGGGGAGGGGGAAGCGGAAAAATGAGCGCTGTACAATGGACGCCTGCCCAGCTGGCCGCCATCGAGGACCGGGGCGGCACGCTGCTGGTATCGGCTGCGGCGGGAAGCGGCAAAACGGCGGTGCTGGTGGAACGCGCCGTGCGCCTGATCATGGATGAAACAACGCCTGTGGCGGCAGACCGGCTGCTGATCGTAACGTTCACACGCGCCGCCGCCGAAGAGCTGCGCGCGCGCATTGCGGTGCGCCTTACGGCCGAGGCCGCCGCGCATCCCGAAAGCGCATATCTGCGCCGCCAGCGCCTTTTGCTGGGGCGCGCCAATATCTGCACGGTGGACGCGTTCTGCATGCAGCTGCTGAAGCGCTGGTTTGCCGAGCTGGAGCTGCCGCCCGATTTTACGCTTGCAGACGATGCCAAAGCCTATGCAATGCGCCAGAACGCGCTTTCGGCGGTGCTGGAGGAGCTGTACGAGGATGCGGATTTTTGCGCGTTTGCCTCGCTGTACGGCCGTGCGCGCAGCGACGCTGGGGCGGCACAGGCCGTGCTCGCGCTGTACGATTTTTCCCGCACGCTGCCGCATCCGGACGCTGTGCTGGACGGGATCTGCGCGGCGTATGAGAACGCTCTGCCGCTGTGCGAAACGGCATGGGGAGAACGCCTCCTTGCGAGCGCCGGGCAGGCGGTGCAAAGCGCGCTGCGCCTGGCGGGCGCGGCGTGCGGCGCTGCGCGCCGGACGCCCGGGCTTGAGGGCTATCTGCCCGCGCTGGAGGAGGACAAAGCCTTTTTGGACGCTTTGTACGGATTTATTTGTGCAAAGCGCTGGGACGACGCTGCGGCCGCTGCGGCCGGATACCGACCGGCCCCGCTGAAGCCCGTGCGCGGAGAGCTGCCCGGCAAGGAAACCGTAAAAGCGCTGCGCGAGGCCGTGAAGGAAACGATCGAACGGCTGAAAAAGGATGTGCTTTTGTGCACGCAGGCGGAGTTTGACGCCGACCGCGCCCGCATTCTGCCGCTGGCAAGGGCGCTCGTGCGCGGCGCGCGCCTGTTTGCCGAAAGGCTGTTTGCCGATAAACTTTCGGAAAAGGCGCTGGAATACAGCGATTTTGAGCATCTGGCGCTGCGCCTTTTGTGCGATGCGCACGGCGAAAAAACCGATACGGCGCGCGCCGTCTCGCGCGGGTTCGACGCGGTGCTGGTGGACGAATATCAGGATACGAACGAGCTGCAGGCGCTTTTGTACCGCTGCCTTGCAAACGACGATGGCTCGAACCTGTTTTTCGTCGGCGACGTAAAGCAAAGCATTTACCGCTTCCGGCTGGCAAGCCCGGAGATCTTTATCGGCAAGCGGAGGGGCTACGCGCCCTATGCGCCCGGCGGGCCGCATCCGGCCGTGCTGACGCTGGGACACAACTTTCGCAGCGCGGGCAATGTGATCGATCAGATCAACGACGTGTTTTCATGCCTGATGAGCCGCGCCGTGGGCGATGTGGATTACACGCGGGAGGAATGGCTTGTGCGCGGCACGGCCGACGCGTATGACGGCGGGCCGATGGAGCTTGTGATCGTGGACGAGAGCGCCGAGAACGCCGCGCGCGGCGATGCCGGCGCGGTGGCGGATGCGATCGCGCGGCTGGTGAACGGAGCGTTCCCCGTGCGCGAAAAGGGCGGCGGCACGCGCCCGTGCGGCTATGGCGACTGCTGCGTGCTGCTGCGCAGCCGGGCAAATTTTGCCCGGTACGAGGCCGAGCTTGCGCGGCGCGGCATCCCCGCGTTTGCCGATACGGGCGAAAGCCCCCTCACCGCAAGCGAGGTATCGCCGCTGCTTTCGCTGCTGCGCGTGATCGATAACCCCGGGCAGGATGTGCACCTTGCGGCGGCGCTGCTGTCGGTGATGTTTGCGTTTACGCCGGACGATCTAACGCGCCTGCGCGTAGGTGCGCCGCGCGGCAGCCTGTATGCGGCGCTGCTGCAAAGCGAGGAGCCGAAGGCGCAGGCGTTTTTGCAAACGCTTGCGGCGCTGCGGCGAATGGCGGCCGCCGCTTCCGTTGCGGAGCTGTGCGACGAGATCTTTGCCCGCACACACTATTTTGCGGCGGTGGGCGCGATGGAAAACGGCGCGGCCCGCCGCGAAACACTGCGCGCGTTTACTGCGTGGGCGGCGCAGATGCAGGGCACGGCAGGCGGCCTTGCCGCGTTTTTGCGCGTGGTGGACAGCGCCGTCGAGAGCGGCGCCGTACACGGCGCCGCAGCGCCCGTGCTGCCGAAGGGAGCCGTTTCAATCATGACGATCCACCGCTCCAAGGGGCTGGAATTCCCGGTGGTGATCCTTGCGGATACCGACAGGCGCTTTAATCTGCGCGATACGAGCGACCCGGTGCTGTTTCACCCCGCGCTGGGGATGGGGATGAATCTGCGCGCCGGCGAGGGAGGGCTTTTTTCCACCGCGCCGCACAGGGCCATTCGCACGGCGCAGCGCGCGGAGGCCGTCAGCGAGGAAATGCGTGTGCTGTATGTGGCGCTTACCCGCGCGCGGGACAAGCTGATTGTCACCGTGCCAATGGCAAAGCCCGAAAAAAAGCTCTGCGCCCTGGCGGTTGCCCTGCAAGGAACGAACGGCGCGGATCCCTATCTGCTGGGGCGCGCATCCTCGCTTTCGGATTGGCTGTGTACGGCGGCTCTGCTGCACCCGGACTGCGAGGAGCTGCGCCGGCTTGCCGGCGCGCCGGCGCTGCCGCTTTTGCCGGCGCGCGGGCAGCTGCACGCGGCCATCGCTGCCGCGCCCGAGGCTGTGCAGGCCGGCGCGCCGCCGCCCTTTGTGCGCACCGCGCAGCCGGACGCCGCGCTGGCCGGACAGCTGGCGCGCGGCTTTGCCGCCGCATACGAAAACACGCCGCTGTGCACGCTGCCCGCAAAGCTGAGCGTCTCCGACCTCACGCACGCGAACGCACAGCCGGTTCTGACGCGCCCTGCGTTTTTGTACGAGGAGGGCCTGACGGCTGCGGAGCGCGGCACGGCGCTGCATACGGTGCTGCAGTTTATCGATCTGGCCGCGGCGCAAAAGGATCTTTGCGCCGAGCTGGAACGGCTGATACGGGGCGGATGGCTGGACGCGGCGCTGGCCGAAAAGCTGGAACGCCTGAAGCTGACGGCGTTTTTGAACAGCCCTCTGGCCGCCCGGATGCGCGCGGCAAAAACGCTTTTGCGGGAATACGATTTTATCACGGCCGTATCCGCAAAATATGTGGACGATACGCTGCCCGAGCGCTTTGCCCATCAGCCGGTGCTGGTGCAGGGCATTGCGGACGCGGTGCTGCTGAGCGAAAGCGGGGCGGAGATCGTCGATTATAAAACGGATCGGGGCAAATCGCCCCGCGAGTTGCTGGATGCCTACGCCAGGCAGCTTTTGCTGTACAGAACCGCTGTGGAAAAGCGCCTTTGCGTACCCGTCACGCGCTGCACCCTCTATTCGTTCGCGCTGGAACAGGAGATTGATGTGCCGCCGGCGGCGCTGTAAATCCGTTTCGCGCTCCTGTCATAGCACGCTGCCGCTTGGGGCGGCTGCCATTTGTAAGGAGGAGAAAAATGCAGATACGAAAGGCCGAGACGCGGGATCTTTCCCGCATCGCCGAGATCCTGGTGTTTGTCAAGCGGATCAATTATCGGCCCATTTTTCAAAACGACGCGTATTCCTTCGGCGAGCTGCAGGTGCTGAATGTGGCGCGCCAATACGCTGCCCCGGAAATTCTGGGCCGGCTGTGGGTGTACGACGACGGCATTGTAAAGGGGCTCATTCACATCGAAGGCGAGGAGATCCGGGAGCTGTATGTCGATCACTTTTTTCAGGGGCAGGGCATCGGCGCGCAGCTCATCGAATTTGCCAAAGAGCGGTTCTTGTGCCGGCATCTGTGGGCATTGGAAAAAAACACGGCCGCCATCCGGTTTTATCGGCGGCACGGCTTTTTCCCCATCAATACCCGAAAGCTGGAAGAGGGCACAACGGAATGGCTCGTTTTGCTGGAGCGGCAGGCGCATACGGAATAAAAACGGCTTTTTGCGCGCTGCGGGCGCAAAAAGCCGAAAGACCGGGGCAAGAGACAAAGGCGAAAAGAAAAAAAGCTTGACTTCTCTGTGGCAAAGCGCTATACTATTGCTTGGAAACAAAGCAGCAGTGGCAGTGCCGCGCTCACCTTGTGTGCCTTTGGTGCCGGGTTCATACAAAAAAACGCGTATTTTTGCGCGTCTTGTTTTGTCTGTGCGAGCGGCCTGCCATCGGTGGGGCCGCTCTTTTTGCGTAGCGGTGCTTCGCTGCCGCCGGTATCCGGTAGATTGGGAGGTGCTTTATCATTAGCGGAAAAAAAGAAATGGAGATCAATGAAGCCATTCGGGACAGAGAGGTGCGTGTGATCGACGCGGACGGCAGCCAGCTTGGCATTATGCCCACGCGGGAGGCGCTGGCAAAAGCGGCGGAAAAAAATCTCGATCTTGTTAAGATCGCCCCGCAGGCGCAGCCGCCGGTGTGCAAATTTCTTGATTACGGCAAGTATCGCTTCGAGATGCAAAAGCGCGATAAGGAAGCGAAGAAAAACCAGAAGATCGTCGAGATCAAGGAGATCCGCCTTTCCCTCAACATTGATACGAACGACTTCAACACCAAGGTCGGTCAGGCCAGAAAGTTTTTGGCAAAGGGCGATAAGGTGAAGGTGTCCATTCGCTTCCGCGGGCGCGAAATGGCGCATACCGATCTGGGCCTCGATGTCCAGAAGCGATTTGCCGCCGCCCTGCCGGAGGCCGTTGTGGAAAAGCAGCCCAAGCTTGAGGGCCGGAGCATGCAGATGTTCCTTGCCCCAGCTCCCGCAAAGCAGAATTAAGGAGGAATATAAAATGCCCAAGATCAAAACACATTCCGGTGCGAAGAAACGCTTCAAGCTGACGAAAAACGGCAAGGTCAAGCGCGGCCATGCGTATCGCAGCCATTTGCTGAACGGCCACGGCAAAACGCGCAAGCTCAAACGCGCGTACCGCAAGGCCACGTATGCCGATCATACAAACGCGGCGGCTGTCAAGCGGATGCTGCCCTATGCGTAAGCGCCCGGAGCACGGGTCGTACACCATCTGACAGGTAAAGGAGATTGTAAAATATGGCACGGATCAAAGGCGCGATGATGACGCGGAAAAGACGGAAAAAGACCCTGAAGCTTGCGAAGGGCTATTGGGGCAGCAAATCCCGGCATTTTAAAATGGCCAAAGAGCAGGTGATGAAGAGCGGCAACTATGCATTTGCAGGCCGCAAGCAGAAAAAACGCGATTTTCGCCAGCTGTGGATCACCCGTATCAACGCGGCCTGCCGCGCGCAGGGCGTGAACTATTCCACCTTTATGAACGGCCTGAAAAAGAGCGGCATCGAGCTGAACCGCAAGATGCTGTCCGAGATGGCCATCCATGACCCGAAAAGCTTTTCTGCCCTTGTCGAAACCGCGAAGAAGGCCGCGAAATAAGCACAGCGAACCGCCCGGGCACAGCGTGCACGGGCGTTGCTTTGTATCACGGGGAAAAGCGGGTTTGCGGCGCGTACAGGCGGCGTGCGCAATGGCCTTGGCGTGCCCTGGTGTTGAAAGCGGCCGGGAACGGAAAGGGGAGGTGCACCAATGCAAAAAACCATACAAAGCCGCGAAAACGAGCGCGTCAAGCATGCCTGCGCGCTGCGCGAAAGCGCTGCGCGCCGCCGTGCCGAGGGGCTGTTTTTTGCTGAGGGGCTGCGCCTTTGCACCGATCTGGCGCAAAGCCTTGCGCCAGAGGAGGTATATTATACCGAGCGCCTCCTGCGGGCGCATCCCGGCATCGCGCAGTTGCCCGGGCAGCATGCTCTGATCAGCGAGGCCGTGGCGGATAAGCTTTCCGATACCCGTTCGCCGCAGGGGCTGTTCTGCATTTTTCCGCGCAGGGTGCAGACGCTCTGCGGCCTTGGCCGCGGCAGGCGCTACCTTTGCATGGAGCATGTGCAGGATCCGGCCAATGTGGGCGCGCTTTTGCGCAGCGCGGCGGCATTTGGCTTTCACGGCGCCGTGCTGTGCGGCGATTGTGCCGACCCCTTTGCGCCCAAGGCCGCGCGCGCCTCGATGGGGGCGCTCGCACGGATGACGCTGATGCTTGCGGATGAAACAAAACAGGCAATCGATGCGTTTCATTTATGCGGGATCCGTGTGATCGCGGCGGCGCTGGAACATTCCGCTTTGCTGGAGACGGCGCAGGCCGCCCTTCCCGGCGGCGTGGCGGTGCTGATTGGCAACGAGGGCAACGGCCTTGCGCCGCAAACCGTTGCGGCGGCGGATATGGCTGTGCGCATCCCGATGGCAAACGGTGTGGAATCGCTGAATGCTGCCGTGGCGGGCAGTGTACTGCTGTGGCATTTTCGGGGGGTGTAGCGATGGACGACGCACAGAGGAAGAGGGCCGAATGGCTGTGGCTTGCGGCGGCGCTGGGCCCCGCCGCGGAAAACAGCGGCCGGGTGCTGCGGATGTTCCCGCAGGTGAGCGAGCTGCTGCAGGCTTTGTACAGCGAGGATCTTTCGGCGCTCTTTACCCCGGCGCAATTAGAGGCTTTGCGCGCGACCCGGCCCGAAGACTATGTTGCCCGTATGGACGACTGCAAGCGCTGCCGGGTCGGGATCCTCACATGGGAGGACGACGATTATCCCGCGCTTGTGCGGACGATCTCCACGCCGCCGCCGGTGCTGTATTACCGCGGCGATGCCTCTTTGCCAAACCGCAGCTTTTTGTTTGCCATTGTGGGCACACGCCGCCCCTCCGCTTACGGGGTAGAGGCAACGGCCGCTATTGCGGGCAGTTTGGTGCGCTCCGGTGTGGTGCTGGTTTCCGGCCTTGCGACGGGGCTGGACAGCGAGAGCCACAAGGCCGCGGTGCAGGCCGGCACGCCCACTGTGGCGTGCATTGCGTTCGGGCACGATCTGTGTTATCCCGCCTCGAACCGAAGGCTGAAGGATGTGATCGAGCGGCAGGGCCTTGTGCTGAGCGAATACCCGCCGGGAACGCCGCCGCTCAAGCATCATTTTTTGCAGCGCAACCGGCTCATCGCCGGGCTTTCGCGCGGGCTGTGCGTGGCCGAGGCCCGCAAGCGCTCCGGCACAATGAATACGGTTGCGGCTGCGCTGGAGGCCGGGCGCGATGTGTTCAGCGTACCGGGCAGTATTTTTTCGCCGCTGTGCGAGGGAACCAATCAACTGCTGCGCGACGGGGCGGCCCCCGCTTTGGGAGGCACGGACATTCTGCTGTGGTATGGGCTCACATCGAACGTGCAGCCCGAGCACCCCGCAGACAAAGCGGCGCAGCCGGAAACGGAACTGAGCCCGAACGCAAGGCACATGCGCGAGGCGCTGAGCGCTGCCGCGCCGCAGACGCTGGAGACGCTGTGCACAAAAACGGGCCTTGCGCCGTCGCGGGCCATGGCGGCACTGACAGAGCTGGAGATCGCCGGCCTTTCTACGCAGCTGGCCGGGCGGCAGTTTCAGCTGAAATAGAGGACGGCTGTTTGCAGTGCGCCCGGGGCGGCTCGATCCCTCCCGGAACGCGGGCTGAATACGGCCTGGAAGGTGAGGACGGTAGCTTCATGTCAAAACTTGTGATTGTAGAATCTCCGGCGAAAGCCAAAACTATTCGGAAATATCTGGGCGGCGGCTATGAGGTGACGGCCTCTATGGGCCACATCCGCGATCTGCCGCAGAGCAAGCTGGGCATTGATGTGGAGAACGGCTACGTGCCGCAATATATCAATATCAAAGGGAAAGAAAAGATCATTCGGGAATTAAAGCACCTTGCGCGCGAGAGCGACGAAGTGTTCCTCGCAACCGACCCGGACCGCGAGGGCGAGGCCATCAGCTGGCACCTTGCCAATCTGCTGGGGCTGGATGTGAGTGCGCCCAATCGCGTAACATTTGGCGAGATCACCAAAAAGGGCGTTACCCAGGGGATGGCCGCGCCGCGCGCGATCGATATCAATCTGTTCAATGCCCAGCAGGCGCGCCGTGTGCTGGACCGGCTGGTGGGCTATAAGCTTTCGCCGTTTTTGTGGCGGAAGGTGCGGCGCGGCCTTTCTGCCGGCCGCGTGCAGAGCGTGGCCGTGCGGCTGATCGTGGACCGTGAAAAGGAGATCGAAGCCTTTCAACCGGAGGAATACTGGAACATTGACGCCGTGCTTACGCCGCCCGCTTCGGCCCGAAAATTTACTGCGCGCTTAACGGCGCTGGCCGACGGCACAAAGCTCAGCGTAACAAACGCTGCGCAGAGCGAGCAGATCATCGCGGCGCTGAACGGCGCGGAATACAAGGTTGCGTCTATCGGCAAGGGCAAGCGCAGGCGTTCGCCCGCGCCGCCGTTCATCACCTCCACGCTGCAGCAGGAGGCAAGCCGCCGCTTCGGCTTTTCGGCCACGCGCACCATGCGCGCGGCGCAAACGCTGTACGAGGGCGTTGATATCGCCGGGCAGGGCACGATGGGCCTGATCACCTATATGCGTACCGACAGCCTGCGCATTGCCGACGAGGCGCAGGCGGCCGCACGCGATTTTATCACAAGCACCTATGGCGCGCAGTATGCCCACAAGGGCAAGCGCGTGTACAAAAGCAAAAACGCCACGGCCGCGCAGGACGCGCACGAGGCGGTGCGCCCCACCAATCCCGCGCTCACGCCCTCCGAGGCGGAAAAGAGCATTTCCGGCGATACGGCAAAGCTGTATCGGCTGATTTGGAGCCGCTTTATTGCCAGCCAGATGAGCGATTGTCAGATGGACACCGTAGCCGCCGATATTACGGCGGCGGGGTATCTGTTCCATGCCAGCGGCTTTGTGGTAACGTTCGACGGCTTTACCGCCCTGTACGAGGAGGCCACCGAAGAAAAGGAAAAAAAGGAGACGGCGCTTCCTCCGCTGGAGGAAAATATGGCGCTGAGCCTGCGGGAATTAAAGCCCGAGCAAAAATTTACCCAGCCGCCCGCGCGCTACAGCGAGGCGACGCTGATCAAAGCGCTGGAGGAAAACGGCATCGGCCGTCCTTCCACCTATGCGCCCACCATTACAACGATCCTCGACCGCAATTACGTGGAGCGCGATCAGAAAAAGCTGGTGCCCACGGTACTGGGCCGCGCCATCAATGAGCTGATGAACGAGCAGTTCCCCAAAATTGTGGATGTGAAGTTTTCTGCCCAGATGGAGGAAGAGCTGGACACCATCGAAAACGGCAAGGCCGACTGGCAGTCTGTGATCGACGGTTTTTATAAGGATTTCGATCAAACGCTGAGGGCCGCCGAGGAGCGGATGGAGGGCAAGCGCATTCGGGTGCCGGATGAAGAAACCGATGAGGTCTGCGAGCTGTGCGGCCGCAAAATGGTAATCAAAACGGGGCGCTACGGCAAATTTCTCGCCTGCCCGGGATTCCCCGAGTGCCGCAACACAAAGCGGCTGGTAAAGGATGCGGGCGGCGCCTGCCCAAAATGCGGAGGCCGGATGCTGGTGCGGCAATCGAAAAAGGGGCGCATCTTTTATGGGTGCGAAAAAAGCCCGGCCTGCGATTTTATGACGTGGAACGAGCCCACTGCCGAAAAGTGCCCGCAGTGCGGCGCAACGCTTTTTAAAAAGGGCGGCCGCAGCGGAATGCTGCTGTGCGAAAAAGAGGGCTGCGGCTATTCCCGCCCGATGGACGCCGGAAAAAAGAGCGCCGGGGAGGCGTAGCGGCGCAGACGCGTGGGCCCGGCCCATGCTTTGGCGCATTGGCCGAAGGCGGCCCGCAGAATAGGCCGCCGAAAAGCCCGCAAACCGGTTTGGCGCACAACCCCCGGCCTGCGGCGCCGGGAACGCCGACGGGAAGGATTTGCCGCAAGGAAGGAAAGGAGCCGCCATGCAAATACGCATCATCGGCGCGGGGCTCGCGGGCTGCGAGGCAGCGCTGTACCTCGCGCGGCGCGGATACGATGTTGTGCTGTGCGAGCAAAAGCCGCACCGATTTTCTCCCGCGCACAAAAACGCGGATCTTGCCGAGCTGGTATGCTCCAATTCGCTGAAGGCAGACCGGCTGGATTCCGCCTCCGGCCTTTTAAAGGCCGAGATGCGCCTGCTGGGCTCGTCGCTGCTGGGCGTGGCGGAAGGCTGCCGCGTTGCGGCAGGCGGCGCGCTTGCGGTAGACCGCGCGGCGTTTGCGGCGGGCGTAACGGCGCTTGTGAAGGCCCAAGCGCATATTCGGCTGATTTTGGGCGAGGTGACGGCGCTGGACGAGGCCGCGCCCGATACGCTGGTGCTGACGGCCACAGGCCCGCTCACCGAGGGCGCGCTCGCGGCAGAGATTGCCCGCCTTACCGGCGAGCGCTCGCTCGCCTTTTACGATGCCGCCGCGCCGATCGTCACGGCGGACAGCATTGACCGGGAAAAGGTGTTCGCGGCATCCCGCTATGGGCGCGGTACGGCCGATTATCTGAACTGCCCGTTTGACCGGGCCGGATACGAGGCGTTCCATGCCGCGCTGATCTCGGCCGAGCGCGCGCCGCTGCACGGCTTTGACGAGCCGCAGAACGTGTACGAGGGCTGCATGCCCATCGAGGTGATGGCGCGGCGCGGCGCAGACACCATGCGCTATGGCCCGCTGCGCCCCGTGGGCCTTACCGACCCGCGCACCGGGCACCGCCCGTGGGCAAACGTACAGCTGCGGGCGGAGAACACGGCCTGCACGATGTACAATCTGGTCGGCTTTCAGACAAACCTGAAATTCGGCGAGCAGAAGCGCGTGTTCCGCATGATCCCCGGGCTGGAACGCGCGGAATTTGTGCGCTGGGGCGTGATGCACCGCAATACGTTTTTAAACAGCCCCGCGCTGCTGGACGCGGATCTTTCGCTGCGCAAGGCGCCCAACGTGTTTTTTGCGGGGCAGATCACGGGCTTTGAAGGCTATATGGAAAGCGCGGCCTGCGGCCTGCTTGCGGCGCGCGGTATGGAGGCGCGCCTTGCCGGGCGGGCGTTTGTGCCGCCGCCGGCAGATACGATGTGCGGCGCGCTGCTGCGCTATATCACATCGCCCGCGCGGGATTTTCAGCCGATGGGTGCGAACATGGGGCTTTTGCCGAGCCCGGAGCAGCGCATGCGCGATAAGCGCCTGCGTTATGCCGCCGTGGCGCAGCGGGCTATGGAAAGCATGGAGCGCTATGTAAAAAGCCCGAACGGCGCGACGGCCTGAACGGCGCTGCGATCAGGATCATGTAATCGTCCGGACGGCGCGGCGGCCTGCAGGACATGGCCGCCGGAACGGCCGGATCGAAGCCTTTGCGCAGATCGGGGCCATTGCAAGCAATCGAAAAACGCAAAACCACAGCCGCCATGCGCGCGGCGGAAAGGGATAAGCCTATGAAGATCATCATCGACGCGATGGGCGGCGACAATGCCCCAAAGGAAATGCTGCTGGGCGCGGCGGCTGCCGTGCGGGAATACGGCGTGCAGATTGTCGCGGTGGGCCGCCGCGAGCAGATCGAGGAATGCGCGAAGGAGAACGGTATCGAGCTTGCGGGCATCACGGTGGCGAACGCAAGCGAGACGATTGAAATGTGCGACGAGCCAACGGCGGCCATCCGCCGCAAAAAGGACTCATCCATGGTGGTGGGCCTGCGGATGCTGGCGGCGGGCGAGGGCGACGCGTTTGTCTCGGCCGGGGCTACGGGCGCGCTGCTTGCGGGCGCCACACTGATCGTCAAGCGCCTGAAGGGCGTAAAGCGCCCGGCCATCGGCACGGTGATCCCCGGCGCGCAGCAGCCGTACCTGCTGCTGGATTCGGGCGCGAATGTGGAATGCCGCCCCGAGATGCTGAACGCCTTTGCCGTGATGGGCAGCGTGTACATGGAAAAGGTGATGGGCCGCAAAAACCCGGCCGTGGCGCTGGTAAACAACGGCGCGGAGGAGACAAAGGGAACGCCCGCCTATGTGCAGGCGCACGGGCTGCTGCGGGCAAACCGGAATATCCGGTTTGCCGGCAACATCGAGCCGCGCGACGTGCCCGCGGGGAATGCTGACGTAGTGGTATGCGACGGCTTTACGGGCAACGTAATCTTAAAACTTACCGAGGGCGTTGCCAAAATGCTGATGGGTGAGCTGAAAAGCGTGTTTATGAGCAGCCCCAAAACCAAGCTTGCCTATTTGCTGGTAAAGGACGGCCTGCGCGGCTTTAAAAAGAAGCTGGACGCCGACGAGCACGGCGGCGCGCTGATGCTGGGCGTTTCAAAGCCTGTGATCAAGGCGCACGGATCGTCGAATGCGAAGGCGTTCTGCAACGCCATCCGCCAGGCAAAGCTGTGTGTGGAGCGCGGCGCGGTGGAGAGCATGCGCGAAAAGCTGGCCGCCGCAGACGACGCCGAACAGGCACAGGAACAATCTGGCCCGGCCGTACGGTGCAAAGAGAAAAAGGAGTAAAGACCATGCGCGATATGCGGGAGCTGGAAGCGGCGCTGCATCATACCTTTAAAAATCCTTCGCTGCTGGCGACGGCACTGACGCACACCTCCTACGCCAACGAGGCGCGCCGGGGCGTGCGCCACAACGAGCGGCTGGAATTTCTGGGCGATTCGGTACTGTCCATCGTAGTGGCGGAATATCTGTTTACCCACAAGAACATGCCGGAGGGCGATTTGACGCGCATGCGCGCAAGCCTGGTGTGCGAAGCCGCGCTGTTCGAGTTTGCAAAGCAGATCTCGCTGGGCGATTATCTGCGGCTGGGCAGAGGCGAGGAACGCGGCGGCGGGCGCAGCCGGCCCAGCATCGTATCCGACGCGTTTGAGGCGGTGATCGCGGCGTTGTATCTGGACGGCGGCATGGAAGCGGCGCGCGCGTTTATCCTGCCGTTTGTCACGGGTGCACTCACGGACGCCGCCGCCGAGGAGGATTACAAAACCCGCCTGCAGGAGATTGTGCAGCAAAACCCCGAGGAACGGCTGCGCTATGTAGTAACGGACGAATCGGGGCCGGATCACAATAAGCACTTCGTGGTGGAGGTGCACCTGAATTCCAATTGCGTGGGGCGCGGCGAGGGGCACAGCAAAAAGCTGGCCGAGCAGCAGGCGGCCCGCGAGGCGTTGGAGCTGATGGGGTACTGAGCCGCCTGCAGGCGACCGGGGCTGCCGTAAAAGCAGCCTGCCGGTAAACCCTGCGGCTTTGTTTTCTTACCGAACCGGCCGCAAAAGGGCGGAACGATCAGAAAACGAACCGTCTTTCATAAAGGAGAACATACATGGTTTTAAAGGCGCTGGAAATACAGGGCTTTAAATCGTTTCCGGACCGCATCCGCATCGCCGTCGAGCGGGGGATCACCGCTGTGGTGGGACCGAACGGCAGCGGAAAAAGCAATATCTCCGACGCAATCCGCTGGGTGTTGGGAGAGACGAGCGCCAAGCAGCTGCGCGGCGGCGGAAAAATGGAGAACGTGATTTTCGGCGGCACGCAGCAGCGCGGCGCAATGGGATACGCAGTCGTCAATCTGGTGGTGGACAACACCGACCGCCGCATCGACGTGGACAGCGACGAGGTGACGATCGGGCGCAAATACTACCGTTCGGGTGAAAGCGAATATTCCATCAACGGGCAGAATGTGCGCCTGCGCGATATTTACGAGCTGTTTTTGGATACGGGCCTTGGCCGGGACGGATATTCCGTCATCGGGCAGGGCAGGATCGCCGAGATCGTGAGCGCGAAATCTGCCGAGCGGCGCGAGATTTTTGAAGAGGCGTCCGGCATTGCAAAATACCGTTACCGCAAAAACGAGGCCGAACGGCGCCTCGACTCCGCCGAAGAAAACCTGGTGCGTCTGCGCGATATTCTGGGCGAGCTCACCGAGCGCGTCGGCCCGCTGGAGCGCGAGAGCAAAAAGGCAAAACAATATTTGGAGCTGGCCGGCCGCCGCAAAGAGCTGGAGGTAACGCTCTGGGTGGATACCGTGCACAAGGCGCGCGAAACCGTGCGCGAGCAGCAGCGCCGAATCGAGACCGCCAACGCGGATTACCAGCGTGTGGGCAGCGAGATCGACGCCATCGATGCCGAAACCGAGGCGGCGCGCGCGGAAATTGGGCGGCTGATCGGCGATGCCGACCGCTGCAACAGCGAGATCCGCGCCGTTACAGAGCGCATTTCGGGCGCGGATGCGCGCCTTGCGGTGCTGAACAACGATATCGAGCATAACAACGCCTCCATTGCGGCGCTCCGCGAAGAGCTCAGCCAAAGCGGCCTTGGACGTGAGGCCAAGGCCGCTGAGGCCGAAACGCACCGGCAGGCCATCGCGGCCTGCGGGCAGCGGGCGCAAACGCTTGCCGCAAAGGCGCAGGCGTGCGAGGCGCAACTGGACGAGCTGCAGCAGAAAAGCGCCGCCGCCGGCGCGCGCCGCGGCGCGCTGACGCAGCAGCTGAACGCCGCCGCCGCCGCCATGACCGAGCAGCGCGTAGCGGCGGCCGGGGCGGCTTCGGCTGCCGACGCCGCGCGCACCCGCCTTGCGGACGCCGCGCGCGAGCGGGAGGCAAATGCGGCAAACGAAAAAGAGCTTACAGGGCAAAAAACAGAGGCGGACGCCTTTTTGCGGGACGCTGTCGAGCGGCTGATGCGCTTGGAAAACATCAAAAACGGCCTTTCAATGAAGCTGGAGAGCCGCCGCCGCGCGCTGGCCGAAGCGGACGAGGCCGAACAGAAGCTGGCGCGCGCGATGGAAGCGGCACAGCAGCGCCTTGCCGTGCTGCGCGATCTGGAGCGCAATTTGGACGGCTTTCAGAACAGTGTAAAAACGGTGATGCGCGCCGCCGGGGCGCACCGCCTGCGCGGGATCATCGGGCCGGTCTCCACGATCCTGACGGTAAAGGCCGGCTACGAGGTAGCCATCGAGACGGCGCTGGGCTTTGCGCTGCAGAATATCGTTGTGGAAAACGAGACGGCGGCCAAGGCTGCCATGGCGCTTTTGCGCGACGAGCACGCCGGCCGCGCAACCTTTTTGCCGCTGGATACGGTGAAGCCGGGCGTTTTTTCCGGCCGTCTGCCGGAGGGCGCCGTGCTGGCCAGCAGCCTTGTCTCTTATGAAGAACGCTACGCGAGGATCGTTTCCAATCTTCTGGGACGCATCGTGGTGGTGGACGATATCAACGAGGCATCGCGCGCCGCGCGCGCGCTGGATTACCGCAACCGTGTTGTAACGGCGGACGGCCAGGTAATCAACGCGGGGGGCTCGTTCACGGGCGGCAGCGTTTCGCGCTCTGCCGGGATGTTCAGCCGCCGGCAGGAGATCGAAGAGCTGCAGGCAAAGCAGCGCGCGCTGGAAACACAGCGCGCCGAGGCGCAGCAAAAAACCGACCGGATCAAGGCCGAAACGGAGAAGCTCTCCGCCGAGCTCACGGCCACGGAGAGCGAGGCCGTTACGGCCGGTGGAGACCGGATCCGCGGCGAGATGGAGCAGGGACGCATCGAAGCTGCGCTGTCGCAGACAAGCGCCGCAAAAGCCCTGTTGGAGGGCGAGTGCGAAGAGCTTTCGCAGCGCATTCAAACGCTGGAGCAGCAGGCGGCAGCGGCCGCCGCCGCGCTGGCGGATCTGGAACAGGAGAGCGCGTCGCTGGAAGACCAGCTGCGCGCGCTTACGGGCAGCGACGATGATTTTCTTGCCACCCGCTCGCGCGTTGCCGAGGCGCTTTCGGAGCTGAAGCTACAAATACTTTCTGCAGAAAAAGACGCCGAGACTCACCGTGCGGCCATCGCGCAGTTGGAGAGCCGCACCAGCGAGGCCGAGGCGCGCGCCCGGCAAACCGCCGGGCAGATCGAGGCGCTCACCGCGCAGAACGCGGCGTGCGCCGCCGAAATCGAACAGATCCGCCGCGACATTGCCGGCAGCCGCACCGAGATCGAGCGGCAGGAGGCGGCCAAGGCCGAGGCGGTGCGCCTGCGCATGGAATGCGAGGGCGATGTTACCCGGCGCGGCGCACAGGTGCGCACGCTGACGGATACGCGCGAAAAGCTGGGCCGCGAGATCGCCCGCCTCGCCGAGCAGAAGGAGCAGAAGGATGCCGAGTATGCCCAAACCGCGGCAAGGCTCTGGGAGGAATACGAGCTGACGCTGACAGACGCCGAGGCGCTTTGCCTTCCGTTTGAAAGCGTCACCGAGCTGCGCCGCAGCGTATCCGAGGTGCGCGGCAGGATCAAGGCGCTGGGCAATGTGAACGTCGGCGCGATCGAGGAATATGCCGAGGTGAGCCAGCGCTACGAGTTTTTGAAAAAGCAGGTCGGCGATGTCGAGGCAAGCAAGGCCGAGCTGCAAAAGCTCATTGCGGGCCTTTCGGACGAGATGCGCACGATGTTCAGCGAGAGCTTTGCCGTAATCAACGAAAATTTTGGCCGCATTTTTGCCGAGCTGTTCGGCGGCGGCACGGCGCGCCTCTCGCTGGAGGAAGAAACGGATGTGCTGGAGAGCGGCATCAATATCGAGGTGGCTCCGCCGGGCAAAATCATCAAGAACCTGTCGGCACTGTCGGGCGGAGAGCAGGCGCTTGTCGCCATTTCCATCTACTTTGCCATTCTGGCCGTCAATCCCGCGCCGTTCTGCGTGCTGGACGAGATCGAGGCCGCGCTGGACGATGTGAACGTAACGCGCTTTGCCCAGTATCTGCGGCGCATCTGCGGCGAAACGCAGTTTATTGTGATCACGCACCGGCGCGGCACGATGGAGGAGGCCGACGTTTTGTACGGCGTTACCATGCAGGAGGACGGCGTTTCCAAGCTGCTGCGGCTGGACCTTGCCAGCGTGGACGCGAGCCTTGTAAAATAGATCTTTTTGTGGACAAAATCGCCCGTTCGCCCCGAACGGGCACAACACGGGAAACGGAGGGTATTGGATTGGGCTTTTTTGAAAAACTGGGCGAGGGACTGCGCAAAACGCGCGATTCGGTGTTTGGCTCCATTGCAGATCTGATGACGGCGAGCGAGATTACCGATGAGACCTACGACGAGCTGGAGGAGCAGCTGATCCTTGCCGATACGGGCGCGGAGACCGCCGTGCAGCTGGTGGACGAGCTGCGCGAGGCCGTGCGCAAAAACCATTTAAAAACAGGCGAGCAGGCGCTGGAGGCCCTCAAGGAGATCGTGCGCGAAATGCTGCGCGCAGACGCGCCGATGCAGATGAGCGGCCACCCTGCCGTGATCCTCGTCATCGGCGTGAACGGCGTGGGCAAGACGACCTCCATCGCAAAGCTGGCGCATCTGTACACGGAACAGGGCAAGCGTGTGATGCTTGCCGCGGGCGATACCTTCCGTGCCGCCGCCGCCGATCAGCTTTGTGTTTGGGCCGAGCGCGCGGGCGTGCCCGTGGTAAAGCACAGCGAGGGGGCAGACCCTGCTGCCGTGATCTTTGACGCCGTGCAGAGCGCGGCCTCCCGCGGGTGTGATATCGTCATTTGCGATACCGCCGGACGGCTGCACAACAAAAAGAATCTGATGAACGAGCTTTCCAAGATCAGCCGCGTGGTGAATAAGGCGTGCGAATCGGCCAGTGTGGAAACGCTGCTGGTGCTCGACGCCATCACAGGGCAGAACGCCATCAGCCAGGCCAGCCAGTTCATCGACGCCGCGGGCGCTACGGGCATCATTCTCACCAAGCTGGACGGCACGGCCAAGGGCGGGGCCGTCATCAGCATCAAGGCAAAGCTCGGCCTGCCCGTGCGCTTTGTGGGCGTGGGCGAAAGGATGGACGATCTGATGGAATTTGACGCGGACGCCTTTGCAAACGCGCTGTTCCTGCGCAAAGGAGAAGAGACATGAATTTTATTGCCGCCACCAATAACCCCGGCAAGATGGCCGAGCTGCGCCGCATTTTGGAGCGCATGGGCCACACGGTGCAAAGCCAGCGCGAGGCGGGCCTTGCGCTGGAGCCCGAGGAAACCGGCGAGACCTTTGCCGAAAACGCGCGCATCAAGGCGCGGGCCATCTGCGAGGCGGCGGGCAGGCCCACCGTCGCGGATGATTCCGGCCTTTGTGTCGATGCGCTGGGCGGTGCGCCGGGCGTGCATTCGGCGCGCTACTGCGGCCGGCACGGAGACGACGAGGCAAACAACGATAAGCTGCTCATTGCGATGGCGGATGTGCCCGAGGCGGCGCGCGGCGCGCGGTTTGTAAGCAGCGTGTGCGTGTGCCTGCCCGACGGGCGCTGCGCCTCGTTTGAGGGCGTCTGCCCCGGGCGCATCGGCTTTGTGCGCAAGGGCGAGAACGGCTTTGGCTACGATCCGCTGTTCATCCCGGACAGGGTCGGCGTTCCCGGCAGGGAGGATACGGTGCAGAACACGCAGGGACGCTCGTATGCCGAACTTTCCGCCGGGGAGAAGGACGCCATCAGCCACCGCGGCCGCGCCATGGCGCAGATGGAACAAATGCTGGAGGCGTTTTTGGCCGGGGAAGGCGCTGCCGGCATGGCGTCGGGCGAGGCGTAGGATGTACCGGGGCGCGATACAAATCTGATACAAAAGAGGGCTATACTATGCTGACAAGCAAACAGCGCGCGATCCTGCGCGCACAGTCGAACGGACTTGCCGTTGTGTTCCAGGTGGGCAAGGGCGAAATTGACGATGCGCTCGTTCAAAGCACGGCCGATTGTCTTGCCGCGCGCGAGCTCATTAAAATGAAGGTGCTGGAAAACAGCCCCTATACCACGCGCGAGGCCGCCGAACTGCTCGCCGAACGGACGGGCAGCGAGTGCGTGCAGGCCATCGGCTCCAAATTTGTTTTGTATAAACAAAAGCCAAAAGAGAGCAAGTACGCCGCGCTGCTCAAATAAACAGGCTCCTTTGCGGGCCGGCTGCCTGCCGCGCCTGCGCTTTTGCGCAGGCCCTGTGCAGGGAGTATCGGCTTTCCTTTCCGCTGCACGCGGCGGTGGAAACGCTGCTTTCGTTTTTGCAGGATATGGCCGAAAAGAGGCATGCCTGAGGGGGAAAACGCCGTGGAGCATAAAAAGATCATTTTATTCGGCGGCACGTTCGATCCGCCGCACAATGGGCATATGACGCTGCTTTCCGGTGCGATCGAAACGGTGCAGCCGGATCTGGTGATTGTCGAGCCCGCCGGAACGCCGCCGCATAAGCGCGCGGGAGAAACCGCGGCGCGGCACCGGGCCGCGATGTGCGAATGCTTTTGCCCGCTGTGCGGCCATCTTATCATAGACGATACCGAGATCCGCCGCGCGGGCAAAAGCTATACCGTCGATACCGTGCGCGCCATGAACGAGCGCTATCCCGGCGCGCAGCTGTATTTCCCCATGGGAAGCGATATGCTGCTGTGGTTCCGCAATTGGGTAGGCTACAAGGAGCTGCTGCGCCGTTTGGTGATTGTGGCGCATGTGCGCGCCGGGGAGGACGAAGCGCCCATGCGCGCGTTTGCCGATACGCTTCGCGCCGAAGGCGGCAGCGTGCTGTTTGTAAAGGCGGCGGTGCTTCCGCTTTCTTCCACCGAAGTCCGCAGTAAAATTGCGTGCGGCGAGCCGATCGACGCGCTGGTGCCGCCAAGCGTTGCGGATTATATTGCGGCGCACGGCCTGTACCGGCAGCAGGGCGGCGCGGCAAAGGACAAAACGCCCTGAGAAGAGGGCCGCGGGCCGCGGGAAGAATCCGTTTTTGCGCATCCGCTTAAAAATTTTGCGTTTTAAAACGGCGAAATATGCCAGACAGAAGGGCGGGCAAGGGCAATGATCACGGCGGAAGAGGCAAAACGCCTCGCAAAGAAAAACCTTTCTCACAAGCGCTATGAGCACACCTGCAATGTGCGCAGACTGGCGGTAAAGCTGGCGCGCGCGCACGGCGCAAACGAGGAGCGGGCGGCGCTTGCCGCGCTGCTGCACGACATTGCAAAGGAACTTGCGCGCGATAGACTGTTGCAGATATTTACAGAAAATGCTATAATAGCGGAAAACGTGACGCAGCGCCCCTTCCCGGTGTGGCACGGCGTGGCGGCAGCCATCCTTGCGCAGACGGAATACGGCGTGGACGACCCCGAGATCTTATCCGCGATCCGCTGCCATACCACGGGCAAGGCCGGGATGACGCAGCTGGATAAGATCATCTATCTGGCCGATATGGCCAGCGAGGAACGCACATATCCCGAAGCGCCGCAGCTGCGCAAACACGCGCTGGAGGATCTGGACCGTGCCTGCATCGAGGGCCTGGGCCTTTCGATCGGATGGCTCAAGGCCGCGGGCAAGCCCGTGGACGAGGCGACGCTGCAGGCGTATGCCGAACAGCGCGCCCAGTACTACGGCAGCGGCAGATAGAAGCGAGGCGCAGCAACGAACGGCAATAGGATCTTGCTGCCAATGTGGACGCGGGCAACGGCCTTGGCGCGGTGAAGCGCTATACCGAGCAAAATTTCGGCCTGCCGATCGACGATTATATTACCATCGACCTTGAGGCGCTGCGCGATATGGTGGATGCGTTCGACGGCGTAGCGGTTTATGTGCCGCAGGATATGCGGGATTATAATCCGAAAAGCGGCGCGCTGGAGGGAGAGCTGCTGCAGGGCCGGCACAAGCTGATGGGCCGCGAGTGCGAATTCTTTTTGCGCTATCGGCAGGGGCTCATACGCGGCGATCTGGACCGTCTTGTAATGCGGCGGCAGTTTTACGCAGGGCTGTTCCGCCGCCTGAAAACGGCCTCGGTGGGCGATATCATTAAGCTGCTGCCCGTGGCGGAGTACTATATACGCACGGATATTTCCCTGCCGGATCTGATGAACATTGCCATCGAGGTGAGCCGGATGGATTCCTCCGGCATCAGTGTCGGGCGCGTTCCCGTATACGGAACGGACGAGCGCTACTATGACGGCGGGCTCAAAGACGGCGCATTGCCGGTGGTATTGGACAAGGAAGAAACGGCGGTGCTGCTGAACGAATATTTCCGCCCGGCCGATCAGCCCTTGACGGCGTCGGATCTTGGTACGCCCCACTGGCCGACATCCGGCGGTGCGGCGGACGCGGAGATGAGCACGATGGGCGATGTGGAAAATACAGGCGACGGTGCGCCGCCGGATTTCTGGTAAGACTACCGCCCCATTTTGGAGGTATACGATTTGAGCAGACAGACGAGCCCTCGCCATATTGATACATCCCGCGCCCGTCCGGCAGGACGGCATATGTCTGCGGGCAGAGCGGCAGGCACAGCGCGCGGGGACGCACAGCGCCCCCCGGTACAGGGCCATTCGTCCCAAACGGCCGTCACGCGCAGCGCCTCGGCAGCCCGCCGGGGCGGCGGGAGCCGCAGCGCAGCGGGCACTGTGTACGGCGCATCCCGTTCTGCCGGCGCGGTGCGCAGGACATCTGCGCCGCAGTATCCTTCCGAGGCGCAGCGGCGCACGGGAACGCGCCGGCGCAAAAAACGAAGAAGCGCGGGAAGAACCTTCCTCAAGGTGCTGCTGTGTATCCTGCTTGTGCTCGGCATCTCGTTTGGCGGCCTGTACTGGTACGTCAGCAATCTGTTCAATGTGGGCGAAATGGGGCAGCTGAAGCCTGCGCAGAGCGGTACAGAGGATCTTGTGCCGGAGGAACTGACCGGCACCATGAATATCCTTGTGCTCGGCATCGATTACAGCAGCGAGGACGCGGTGCAGCGCGACCCCATCGGCCAGACGGATATGATCCTGTATGTTCGGGTGGATGGCGCCGCGCACTCCATGATGATGCTGCAGATCCCGCGCGATACGCTGGTGGGAGAGATCGGCGGCAGTGCGGGTAAGATCAACGGCATTTTTGCCAATTCCGCCGATACCGAAAACCGCGTAAACACTCTGGCGCAGTATATTACCGGAACGTTCGGCCTGCCCATTGAAAATTATGTGACGATCGATATGGATTCGCTGCGCGAGATTGTGGATCGATTCGGCGGCATCGAGGTGTATATTCCGGTTTCGATGGAGTATGGCGGCAGCCGGTTGGAACAGGGCTGGCGCACTCTGGACGGGAACGCGTGCGAATTTTTCCTGCGTCAGCGCAAGGATGCCAGCGCCACGCCGCGCGGCGATATCGACCGCCTGGCAAATCAGCAGTATTTCTATTCGGCGCTGTTTCGCCGCGTGCGCACGGCAACCGTGGGCGATATCATCAAGCTGACGCCTGTGGTGGAATACTATATCAATACAAGCTTGAATTTTGTAGAGCTGGTGCAGCTTGGCATGAGCGTGCTCACGATCCCCAGCGCAAACATCACCATCGGGCGCCTGCCCGTGGCGCGCGGCGAGCTGTATAACGGCATGGATGTGATGGTGTGCGCAAAGCAGGAGACGGCAGAATTTTTGAACGCGTATCTGCGCCCAGCGAGCGAGCCCATTTCCGCTTCGCAGATCGGCACACCGGATTGGCCCGTGCGCAGCGAGGTGATCGGTGCGGAGGTGCGCCGCATGGGCGAGGTGGACGCCGCGGGCGGCGGCGATGTGGGCGCGCCGCAGGATGCCGCGCAGGCCGCGGCCGCCCAGCCGGAGACGGGCGCATAGCCAAAACGCCCGTGCAAAACCGGCGGGGATCGCTTTGCGGCCGGGCGCTTTGCCGCCGCTGAAGACGACGGCCCGCCGGCTTTGGCCGTGCAAACGCCGTTTGGGCGCGCCGTGCCGGGCGGCTTTGGAGCAGACAGAAACGAATCAAATTAAAACGAGGGAGTGATCCGATGGAATCAAAGGAATTGGCGATGCAGATCGCGCTGCTGCTCGACAGCAAAAAAGCGACGCGCGTAAAGATGCTGAAGGTGCGGGATTTGACCGTCCTGGCAGATTATTTTGTCATTGCCAGCGGCACCTCTTCCACCCATGTGAAGAGCCTTGCCGAGGAAGTAGAATTTCAGTTTAAAGAAAAAGGCGCCGCGCCGCTGCGCACCGAGGGCTTCCAGACGCAGAACTGGTTTATTCTGGATTACGGCAATGTGATTGTCCATGTGTTTAGCCCCGACGCGCGTGATTATTACGATCTCGACCATCTGTGGGCAGACGGCGACGACGTTCCGCTGGAGCTGCCTGCTCCGGACGAAACCTGACCCCCCCCCCCCCGCACAGGCGATGTTCGGGCATCCGGCATCGAAGGGGCTTTTTTCGCGGGCTTTTTTAAAATACGCGGCAGCTTGCTCCTTTGGACGACAGCCTTGAAACCGATAAAAAATTTTTGGATGTGAGTGAAGATGAAATACGATTATCAAAAGATCGAAGCAAAATGGCAGAAGATCTGGGAAGACGAGCAAACATTTGCCGCGCCGCAGGATTTTACAAAGCCCAAGTTTTACGGGCTGGTGGAATTTCCGTACCCTTCCGGCGCGGGGCTGCACGTCGGCCACCCGCGCAGCTATACGGCGCTGGATGCTGTGGCGCGCAAAAAGCGGCTGCAGGGCTACAATGTGCTGTATCCGATGGGATGGGACGCGTTCGGCCTGCCCACCGAAAATTTTGCGATGCAGAACCACATCCACCCGGAGACCGTAACCAAGAAAAACATCGAGCGCTTTAAGGGCCAGCTGAAAAGCCTTGGCCTTTCGTTCGACTGGTCGCGCGAGGTGAATACCACCGATCCGGAATACTACAAATGGACGCAGTGGATCTTTTTGCAGCTGTATAAAAAGGGCCTCGCCTACAAAAAGGAAATGAGCGTCAATTACTGCACGGGCTGCAAGGTGGTGCTGGCGAACGAGGAAGTGGTAAACGGTGTGTGCGAGCGCTGCGGCAGCGCCGTGGTGCACAAAACCAAGAGCCAGTGGATGCTGAAGATTACGGCGTATGCCGACCGGCTCATCGACGACCTCGACGGGCTGGATTATATTGAGCGCGTTTCTACCCAGCAGAAAAACTGGATCGGCCGCTCCTATGGCGCCGAGGTGGATTTTGCCGCCACAACGGGCGAAGTGATCAAAATCTACACCACGCGCTGCGATACGCTGTTTGGCGCAACGTATATGGTGCTGAGCCCCGAGCATGCGCTTGTGAAGGGCTGGCTTGAAAACAAAGCGCTGACGAATGCCGACGAGGTGCGCGCTTATCAGGATGCCGCCGCGCGCAAATCCGATTTTGAGCGCACCGAGATGAACAAAGAAAAAACCGGCGTGCGCCTTGCGGGCGTGGAGGCGATCAATCCCGTCAACGGAGAAAAGCTGCCGATCTTTATTTCCGATTATGTGCTTGCCACCTACGGTACGGGCGCCATTATGGCCGTGCCCGCGCACGACGAGCGCGACTACGAGTTTGCCAAGGTGTTTGGCCTGCCCATCATCGAGGTCGTCAGCGGCGGCGACATTGAAAACGAAGCGTATACCGATTGCGCCGAGGGGATCCTTGTGAATTCCGGCTTTTTGAACGGCCTGCACGTGGACGAGGCAAAGGAAAAAATGTTTGCTTGGCTGGAAGAGCAGGGGAAGGGCCACCGCCAGACAAACTTCAAGCTGCGCGATTGGGTGTTCAGCCGTCAGCGCTATTGGGGCGAGCCGATCCCGATGGTTTACTGCGAGACCTGCGGCTGGAAGCCGCTGCCCGAAAGCGAACTGCCCCTGAAATTGCCCGAGATCATTGATTTCGAGCCGGGCGAGGGCGGCGAGAGCCCGCTGGCACGCCACACCGAATGGGTAAATACCACCTGCCCGTGCTGCGGCGGCCCTGCCCGGCGCGAGACGGACACCATGCCCCAATGGGCGGGCTCGTCGTGGTATTTTTTGCGCTATATGGATCCGCACAACGACAAAGCGCTCGTGAGCCCCGAGGCTGTAAAATATTGGGGCCCGGTGGATTGGTACAACGGCGGTATGGAGCACACGACGCTGCATCTTTTGTACAGCCGCTTTTGGCATAAATTCCTGTATGATATCGGCGTGGTGCCGTATGCCGAGCCGTATGCAAAGCGCACGAGCCACGGCATGATCCTGGGCCTCAATCCACACAGCTATGCCAATCTTTCTGCCGAGGAACAGCAAAAGCTTTGCGCCGAGCACGGCGGCGAGGCCGGCGCAAAACAGTGGCTTTTGGAAAAATACGGCGAGATGGCCGATCATCCCATCGTAAAAATGTCCAAATCGCTGGGGAATGTTGTCAATCCGGACGATATCGTGCGCGATTACGGCGCGGATACGATGCGCCTGTACGAAATGTTCATCGGCGATTTTGAAAAGAGCGCGCCGTGGAATACCGCTTCCATCAAGGGCTGCCGCCGCTTTTTGGAGCGCGTGTGGGGCCTTGCCGGGCTTTTGACACAGGACGAGGGCTATTCCGCCGCACTGGAAGGCGCGATGCACCGCACCATCAAAAAGGTGACAGAAGACATCGAGACGCTGAAAATGAACACGGCCATTGCCGCGATGATGACGCTGCTGAACGACATCTATGAGAAAAAAGCCGTTACGCGCGGCGAGCTGCGCACGTTGCTTGTTCTGCTGAACCCGTTTGCGCCGCACATCACCGAGGAACTGTGGCAGCAATGCGCGTTCGGCGGGCAGATTGCCCATACCGTATGGCCGGAATACGATGAGGCAAAATGTGTGGAGGCAGCGATCGAGATCGCCGTGCAGGTGAACGGCAAGCTGCGCGCGCGCATGACGGTGGCGGCAGACCTTGCAAAGGAGGACGCCATTGCGGCCGCGAAGGCCGAGCCCAATGTGGCCCGGGAGCTTGCGGGTAAGACGATCTGCAAGGAGATCTATGTGCCGGGCAAGCTTGTAAATCTTGCCGTGCGGGGCTAAAAACCGGCGCATGGCGAGCCCTTCTTAGAAATTTTACAAAAGAAGCGTCTGTTTTTCGGCTGTTCCGGTTGACAGGGGGATCGTATTTGTAGTATAATCCAAATTGGACGGTTTCCATTTTGTGGGAAGCCTGTGCCTAACCTCGTGTTAAGGGAGGGACAAAGATGTCGGAAATCCGAGTGAAAGACAACGAATCGCTGGACAGCGCGCTGCGTCGTTTCAAACGCTCCTGCGCACGCTCCGGTGTGCTCGCTGAAGTGCGCAAGCGTGAGGCGTACGAGAAGCCTTCAGTCAAACGCAAGAAAAAATCCGAAGCCGCCCGTAAGCGCAAGTATAAGTAAGCGGCGTTCGGCAGTTCAGCCAGCAAGGCGGGTCTTGAAAAAGACCCGCCTTTTGTGTAAACGGCCTTTCAGAGCCGCCCGCGCCCGACGGCGCGCGGGTGCGCGGCTTCGCGGAGCGCGGCAGATGCGAAGGCCCGAAAAAAAGTCCGTAAAGAGGGAGGATCAAAACGGTGCGTCTGTTTTCGCCAACGGCGATTTTTCGCCGCGTTACTAATATTACGCCGGAATATCTGCATGGGCACGGCATCCGCGCCTTGATTTTGGATGTTGACAACACGCTTACGGAACACGGCAGTCAGGAGCTGTTGCCCGAGGTAGCCGCCTGGCTGCAGCGGATGCGCGCAGAGGGCATACGCCTTGTGATCGCCTCCAACAATATGCCAAAGCGCGTGGCGCCGTTTGCAAGGCGTGTGGGGCTGGATTATCTGGCGTTTTGCTGCAAGCCCTCCCCACTGGGGCTTTACCGCGCGCGCCGGGCAATGGGCGTGCCGCGCAGCGCGGTGGCGCTGGTGGGCGACCAGATCTTTACGGATGCGCTGGGAGCAAACCTGTACGGGATCCCGATACTGCTGGTGCAGCCGATGCGGCAGGACACAAAGCCGACGATTCGGCTGAAACGCATGCTTGAAAAACCGATTCTGGCGCGGTATGATAAGAAGGGCGGCCTGCGGTATGGCTGGGATGCCGGGCAGGCACAGGAAATTTGCGCGCCGCGGGGGGAACCGGAGCCTGCCCCCAACGCAAAGGCTGCCCGGCCGGAGCGCCGGCCGTGAGCACAGCGCTATTTTGAGAAAGGATGAAGAAGATGAAACAGCGTACAGACAGACTGCTGGGAGCAATGCCGCAGGGCTTTGAGGCCGCGCTGATCTCGACAGACGTAAACCGCTTTTATTTTTTAAACTTTGATTCCGGCGATGCAGGCACGGTGCTGATCCTGCCGGAGAAAACCTATTTTATCATCGATTCGCGCTATATCGAGATCGCCGAGGCTACCGTTCGGGACGCCGAGGTGATCCTGGAAAAAAAGGCCCTGGAGCAGGTGCGGGATATTCTGGCGGCGCACGGCGTAAAACACCTTTTTATGGAAAATAAGGCCACCGTGGCCTATGCAAACTGCGTGCGTGATATGCTGCCGGGCGTGGTGGTAGATACGTCCGGGCTTTTGTCCGATACCATCGATGCGCTCCGCGCCGTCAAATCCGAAGAGGAGCTGGACGCCATCCGCCGCGCGCAGACCATCACAGACGCCTGCTTTGACCATATGCTGAACACCATCCGGCCCGGCCTGCGCGAGATTGATGCGGCGCTGGAAATGGAAGTGTTCATGCGCAGCCATGGCGCCGGCAAGCTCGCGTTTGATACGATTTTTGTCTCCGGCGCAAAAACGAGCCTGCCGCACGGCGTGCCCGGCGAAAAGCGCATTGAAGCGGGCGATTTTGTCACGATGGATTTCGGCGCGAATGTGGACGGCTACTGCACCGATATGACGCGCACCGTGGCGGTGGGCAGCGTAACGCAGGAGCAGAAAACCGTGTACGAAACGGTGCTGAAGGCGCAGCTTGCCTGCTGCGCATACGCCAAAGCGGGGCAAACGGGGTACGAGGTGGACAAGATTGCGCGCGATATCATCTACGGCGCGGGGTACGAGGGCTGCTTTGGCCACGGGCTGGGCCACGCTGTGGGCATCGAGATCCACGAAAATCCCCGCTACAGCGCCGTCTGCAAGGACGTTGTCGGGGCGGGAACGGTTATGACGATCGAACCGGGCATCTATCTGCCGGGCAAATTCGGCGTTCGCATTGAGGACACCGTTTTTGTGCGCGAGAACGGCGTCGAGATCATTGGCAAAAGCCCCAAGGAGCTGATCGTACTGTAAAAGTTCCCGGGCCGCTTTTTGCGCGGCGCGCCGGCCGGCCTGGCGTTAACGTTTCGGCGGCTTCGCATTTTGGCAAAATCCATGAAAATCCCGCAAAGCCCTTGCAAAATGCAAAGGGATTGTGTACAATAGAACAAGAAAAGAAAAATGAATCGGTGTGCCCGGAACGCGCGGAATCGTGCGGGATATTCTGTAAGCGGGGCAGACGGGTTCGCATAGGAGGATTCATTGTATGGTATCTGCTGGCGATTTTCGCAACGGCATCACCTTTGAAGAGGACGGCAATGTTTTTCAAATCGTTGAATTTCAGCATGTAAAGCCGGGCAAGGGCGCGGCCTTTGTGCGCACAAAGATCCGCAACGTCATTACCGGTTCCGTGGTGGAGCGCACGTATAACCCCACCGCGAAATTCCCCACTGCGTATATCGAGCGGCGCGAGATGACATACTCTTATCAGGACGGCGATCTGTACTATTTTATGGATAACGAAACGTATGAGCAGACGCCGCTGAACGCGAGCGAGCTGGGCGATGCGTTCAAGTTTGTAAAAGAGAACGAGATCTGCAAGGTGCTCAGCTACAAGGGCAAGGTGTTCGGCGTGGAAGCGCCCAATTTTGTGGTGCTGGAGGTTACCAAAACCGATCCGGGCTTCAAGGGCAACACCGCCACCAATACGCTCAAGCCCGCCACGCTGGAGACCGGCGCCGAGATTCGTGTGCCGCTGTTCATCAACGAGGGCGATATGGTGCGCATCGATACCCGCACCGGCGAGTATATGGAGCGCGCATAACACAGCAAAAAGCAGGCAAGGCTGCGGGAACGGCCTTGCCTGTTTGATACAAAACATTCAATTGCTCGATCAGAGCAGGGAGGGACAAACCATGGAATTGAAAGAAAAGGTCGCCTACATCAAAGGCCTGATGGAGGGCATGGAGTTTGACGCTACAACGAAGGAGGGCAAGCTGCTCGCTGCCGTAGTAGATGCGCTGGAGGAAATGGCGAATACAGTCACCGACATTGACGACGATCTGGATACGCTGTACGACGAGGTCGATGCGATGAGCGAGGATCTGGAGGACGTTGAGAATTTTGTTTTCGATGAGGATCCCGACGACGAGAACGACGAGGATTACGGCAGCGAATTCGAGGACGGCCTGTACGAGATTACCTGCCCGCAGTGCGGCGAGGTAGTGTGCGTGGACGAGGAAATGCTGGAAAGCGACGATCTTGCCTGCCCGAATTGCGGCACAAAATTCGAGATCGACTTCAGCGATGACGATGCATGCGAGGGCTGCGACGGCTGCGGGGGCGACGAAGAAGAGAAATAACCAGAGCCGCCTCACAGCCTGAAAACCGGGCCGCCCCATCGGCCGGCAAAATCAGTTGAATTGGGCCATCGGCCAAAATCGGCCGAATCAGCCGAATCGGCTGGGCAAATCGGCAAAATTGGCCTGAATCCAGCCCAATCGGGGCCGAACCGGCTTAAAATCGGCGCAACCGGGCAAAATCGGCGCAGTCAAAACAGAAATCAGCTGCCGTTCGCTGCGCGCAGGCAGCTGCGGTGCATCCAAAACCAAAAAAGAAACACCCGGTATGCGTGAACAGGCATACCGGGTGTTTTGCGTTATCGGGAAGGCCGTGCCCAATTGCAGCCGCCTGGGATCGGCGTTCTTTTAAAGATCTTTGGAATTTTTAAAAACCGCGCGCTCCATCGGAAAAAACCGCGCGAACCTCATCGGGCGCCGCCGCGGCTGCATCGGTCTTTGCGCCTGCCGCGGCTGCATCGGTCTTTGCGTCTGCTGCGGCCATACCGGTCTTTTGCACATCGGCCGCGGCCGGATCAGCCTGCGCACCGGCTGCGGTCAATCCGGATGCGCCGGCCGGTGCGTTCTGCAGCGCCGTGATGCGCGCAATGAGCGCTTTGGTGGGAATGCCCATCTCGGTGAACATGCGCTCGTGTTCGGTGCGAATGTTCCAGGCCGGCTCGTCCGCATGCAGATCGCGCGTCTGCCAGATTACGGCAAAGCCCGCCTCGGGCAAATAGCGCAATGTATCGCAAAACAGATCTTCATCATCGCACTTAAACCACAATTCGGCATTTTCGGCAAGAAAGGGCCGGTACAGCATCAGCTGCCGCGTGTGCGTTAAACGGTGCTTTTTGTGATTGGCCTTTTTGTTCCACGGATTGCAGAAATTGATATAGATGCGCTCCACGCGGTCGGCCGCGCTCAGCAGCGTGGGGATGCGCTCGATATCGTGCGCCAGCGTTTTGACGTTATCAATGGACAGTCCCTTTTGCGCGTAAACGCGCTCGATATTGCGCTTTGCGAGAACCAGCACTTTATCGGTAATGTCCACGCCGATGTAGTTGACCTCCGGATGGCGGGACGCAAGCTCGGCCAGAAAGCCGCCTTTTCCGCAGCCAAGCTCAAGATGCAGCGGCTGTGCGGGCCGCGCAAATGTCTCGCGCCAACGGCCGCGGTACTGTGTGGCATCGTTCATATGAAACGGGCAGGCGGCAAGCTCCGGCCCGGCGTAGGGCTTAAAGCGCATGCGCATAAAAAACACCTTTCCTTTCCAAGAAAAGCTTTGGCCCGCTGCGGGATCAAAGCCTCTGAATCTATTGTAGCAGGAGATCGCCGTCGGCGCAATGTACTGCGCAAAAAAAGAAAAAGTCTCCACAAAACAGGGCACATTCCATAGACAGGTACGGCGGCATTATGATATACTGGATTTGCAAAAGATACAGAAAGGGGAGAACAGCGATGCGGCTGTTATTTAAGCAGAGGATATTTTCGTGGTTCGACAGCTATGATATTTACAATGAGGCGGGCGAGACGGTATATGTTGTGAAGGGCCAGCTCTCGTGGGGGCATCGCCTGAAGATCTACGACGCAATGGGATACGAGATCGGCACGGTGCAGGAACGGGTGCTTACCTTTTTGCCGAAGTTCGAGCTGCATCTTGGCGGGCAATATATCGGCTGCATCAGCAAGGAATGGTCGTTTTTAAAGCCCCGGTACAACATCGACTGCAACGGCTGGTCTATCGAGGGCGATTTTTGGGAGTGGGATTACAGGATTTTAAGTGCCGCGGGCGAGCCCCTTGCCACGGTATCCAAGCAGCTTTTCAACTGGACGGACACATATGTGATCGACGTATACGATCCGCAGGATGCGGTTTGCGCGCTGATGCTCGTGCTGGCTATTGATGCCGAGAAGTGCTCGCGGGATTCTCATTGACTGAATATTTTTAACGGGCGGCGCGCCGAAAACAAAAGAGCGCTGCTTTCTTCGCACCGGCTACAAATAAGCCGGTGCGCGGCGTAACGCACCAGGGCTCCCGAGACGACAGCGCCTGCGCAGCGGCAAGGGAAAACGATCCTTCCAAAAACGCGTCGGCCCGGCAAAATGCCATGCCGGCACGGGAACCGGCAAACCGAAAAAGCGCCGCGCGGCCAAAAGCCGCACGACACAAATCCTTCTGTGCGCTCGCGGCAGAAAACGCGTTTCGACCGGAATATGCAGGCAGGATTTTTTTGTTTTTCTATACTGACGGTATCCTGATCAAGAAAAAGGGTTCGGGATCTTTATAGGCGGGAGGCAGCGCATGGTATGGCAAAGGGATGGCTGAAACGGAAGCAGGAAGCGGTGCCGATATTGGCGGCATTGGTGCTGGCGGTGCTGTTGGCCGGCTGTATGGACGACGGGGCGCATGCGCCCGATTCGTCGGCCGCGCTGTTCGGGGACGCCGCTCCTTCCGCAAGCAGCTGCGAGAGAACGGCGTCGTCCGGGCCGGACATCCTGCCGCTGCCCGATGTTGCCGAACCGGAGACGACAGCGCCCGTGCTTCCGCCGCTGCATGTGGAGGGCACAGGCCTTGCCGACCCGGAGGGAAACAAGGTTGTGCTCCGCGGTGTCAGCACGCATGGGCTGGCATGGTTCCCCGGTTATGTCAACGCGGCGTTTTTTCGTGAGCTGCGCGAGGAATGGAATGCAAACGCGGTGCGTCTGGCAATGTATACCGCCGAATCGGGCGGCTACTGTACCGACGGGGACAAGGAGCAGCTCAGGCAGCTTGTGCGCGACGGTGTGCAATATGCAAAAGAACAGGGCCTGTATGTAATCGTCGATTGGCACATCCTCTCCGACGGCGACCCAAACCGCTATCGGGAGGAGGCAGCGGCTTTTTTTGCGGAAATGTCAGCGGAATTCTCCTCCTGCGATCATGTGCTGTACGAGATCTGCAACGAGCCGAACGGTGTGGACTGGCACGCGGTGAAAGCATATGCGCAGCAGGTGATCCCTGTCATCCGCGCCAACGACCCGGACGCAGTGATCCTTGTCGGCACGCCCACATGGTCGCAGGATGTCGATCGGGCGGCGGCCGACCCCATTGCCGAATATGATAATATCCTGTATACACTGCATTTTTATGCGGCAACGCATCGGGGATCGCTGCGCAGCCGTCTGGCAGCCGCTTTGGATGCGGGGCTTCCGGTATTCGTCTCGGAATACGGCATCTGCGATGCGAGCGGGAACGGCGCGATTGATCCTGCCGAGGCCGCCGCATGGAGAGAACTGCTGAACGCGCGCGGCGTAGGCTGTGTTGCGTGGAATCTCTCCAACAAGGGGGAGACGTCGGCACTGTTTAAAGCCTCGTGCACAAAAACATCCGGCTTTGAGTGGAACGATTTAAGTGCATCGGGGCAGTGGGTATATGAAATGCTGACGGGAAGCGCCTCCCCGGGCACAACGCAGGCCGCCCCGCCGGAGGGGAGCGCGGAACAAGGCGCCGCGCCGCCGCCCACGGCTTTTGAAGAAAGCCGACCGGCAGAAAACGGCTCTATGCCGCCGGCAGAAAACGGCGCTGTGCCGCAGGCAAGCGTGTCCGATGCATCGACGAACATCGCACAGACGGATGCCCCGGCCGGGGAAACGGCCATTTTGTCCGGCGATGGCCTTTTGGCAGCGGCGGTGCTGCAAAATCAGTGGGAGGCGGACGGCCGCGAGGTGTATCAGTACAGCCTTACCGTTACAAACACCGCGCAAAGCGGCTGCGCGCGGTGGAAGATCGAGCTTTCGTTTGCGCAGGAATTTACGCTGCTGGACGGCTGGAACGGCGATTATACCGTGCGGGGCAATACGCTGCTTATTTCCGGCAAGGATTACAACGGCGCGCTCGACCCGGGCGGCAGCGCCGCCGATATCGGTTTTATCGTTGCCGGGGGCGGCAGGATCACCGTGGAATGATCCGAGGCCCGGCTTTTTACGCCCGGCGCAGCAGCGCTTCTACCTCGGCGCGTTCCGGCATGGAGCGAATGGCGCCCTTGCGCGTTGTAACAAGGTACGCCGCGGCGTTGGCAAAGCGCAGCATCCCGTGCAGATCGCTTTCCATCAAGCCTTCCAGCCCGTGCTCCAGCGCAAAGTGCAGTACACAGGCACAGAAGGTATCCCCCGCGCCTGTGGTTTCGATGGTGCCGCCCAGCGTTTGCGCCGGCTCGAACACACGCAGATCCTGATAGAAGGAATAGCTGCCCTTTGCCCCGGCCGTTACATTGAACAGGCGGATGTTCGGATATTGCCGGCGCAGGAGGGCGGCGCCCTTGTAAAAATCTGTTTCGCCCGTCATAAATTCCAGCTCGTTGTCGGCAATTTTTAAAATATCACACTGTGCAAGGCCCCATTCGATCTGTGCGCGCGCAAGCCCCAGATCGCTCCAAAGCGGTGGACGCAGGTTTGGATCGAAAGAGATCAGCGCGCCGCCGGCTTTTGCGGCGGCAACGGCCTTTTGCGTGGCGGCGCGCACGCCGTCATGCGTCAGCGAGAGCGTGCCAAAGTGGAAAATGCGCGCGTTTGCCACGTCCGCCTCGGGCACCTCTTCCGCGCGCAGCAGCATATCCGCACCGGGATCTCGGTAAAAAGAGAAATCCCGGTCGCCGTTCGGTGCCGTTTTTACAAAGGCGAGTGTGGTATGGCAGCCGGCGTCCATCACCAGATGCGACACATCAATGCCCGCCGCGCAAACAACATCGCGCAGTTGTTTGCCGAACAGATCGTCGCCAACCTTGCCCACAAAGGCACACGCATGGCCCAGCCGGTTCAGCATTGCCAGCACATTGCACGGCGCGCCGCCCGGATTTGCCTCAAACAGAGGATTGTCCTGCCCGCTGAGGCCGTTTTCGGTAAAATCGATCAAAAGCTCACCCAGTGCTACAACATCAAAACGTTTTGTTTCCATACCTATCGTCTCCCGCTGTTTTTGAATGAGTGTTATGGGATGCTACCTTTTATGATACGGAAAGAACCGCGCGCTGTCAAGCCTGAAATCGAGCCGGAGGGCGGCGGGAACCGAGCCGGGGCGGCGGGAACGGGTTTACATTGGGTGCGATATTTGCTATAGTAAAGAAGAAGCCGCCGCGCGGCGCTGTTTTTTGCGGCCCTGTCCCATCTCGCCTGCGTTTTTCGGGTAGGACAGGCTCTTTCGCGGCGGAGAACAGGGGCCAAAAAGAGGTTCGACCTTCGAAATATGAAGGCCAGCCGGAAAAGAGTGATGCTATGAAACGTTTTTGGATGTTGCTTTTGGGCTTTATGGTCTGTCTTGGCCTTGCCGGCTGCTCGCTGCCTACGCCGCCCCCGCAGACGGCGGCGGACGGAACGCCCTGGAGCGAGGAATGGGAAACCGTTGGCGGCGCAATCGGCGTAGAGACGCCGCAGGCGTTTACGCTGCAGCAAAACAGCGATACGATTGCATCCAACCAGATGGCGTATGCCGCGTGGTCGATGGGGGAGGGCGCGCCCTTTACCACAAAGGACGGCGAGAAGGCAACGCTGTATGACGCGCAGCTTTATGTTTTGCTGGCAAGCTGCGAGAACGAAGAGAAAGCGGAGCAGACGCTGGCGGAATGGCGGACGATCGGTGAGGAAATGTATATTCTTGCCTCAAACGAGCAGGAGCACTACGGCGGGCAGGAATTTACGGTGATCACCTATTCCTATTCCTCCGAGGAAAATCCTTACACCGCAGGCGCATCGGCCTTTTGCGTCTTCAAAAATTACGCCGTCAGTGTCGAGATCACCTGCCGGGGCGAAGCCGCAGGCTCTCCCAAAACGCTTCTGGCCGATTTTCTGGAGCATTGCCATTATGCCGGAGAATAAAATCGTGTGGCAAAGCGGGGCATAAATTTATCCCAAACAAAATAGAGGTCAGCCCATGAAAAAAGCATTGCTGAGCAAAATTCCGGACAAAATGCCGCGCGAATTTCGGCGCTTGATCGCGGCGTCGAGACTTTACGACAGTTCCTCCTCGCCCGAGGCGAATGTCTGGTTTATTGATCGGGGGGACGGATTCTATCTAAAATGCGCGGCCCGGGGCACCCTTGAAAAAGAATGCAGAATGACAGAGTTCTTTCACCGAAAAGGGCTTGGCGCCGAGGTGCTGGAATATATTTCGGCCGACGCCGATTGGCTTTTAACGGCCGCCGTTCCCGGCGAGGACTGTTTGTATGAGGGGCATCTTGCGCAGCCCAAACGCCTGTGCGATACGCTTGCGGCTGCATTGAGAAAGCTGCACGAAACCGATCACAGCGGCTGCCCCGTTTGGGACAGAACGGCGGATTATCTTGCGGCGGCAGAGAAGAATTACCGCGCGGGGAAATACGATCCCTCTTTTTTTACCGGAAACTTCAGCTGCCGTTCGGCAAAGGAAGCCTACAGCCTTTTATCCGCCGGGAAAAGCGCCCTGCAAAGCCGGGTTCTGCTTCACGGCGATTACTGTCTGCCCAATATTATTTTGAAGGATTGGAAGCTCTCCGGAATGATCGATGTAGGCTGCGGCGGCGTGGGAGATAGGCACATCGACCTTTTTTGGGGGGTATGGACGCTTGCCTACAATCTGAAAACCGACCGTTACGGTGAGCGATTTCTGGATGCCTACGGACGGGATCGCGTTGATGTTCCTCTTTTGCAGGTGATCGCGGCGGCGGAAGCGTTTGGGTAAAAACGCTGTAAGCGCAAAAACGGCAAGAGGGCGGTATTGCGCGGCGCCGGGAGAATATCCGGTGGCCTGCGATGGTTTGCAGACGGTTTTGAAGAAGTTTGTCCCGCTGCAAGGGGGCCACGGCTTTGGGAAGTTTATCGCTTTTATTACCGGAGAACAAAGCGGGATTGGTGCGATCAGGTTCTTTTATGGAGCATTGTTTTTCTGATCATTGCTTTTCCAGCGCGCAAAACGCTTTCCGCGAGCTCACCGCGATGATCGCCGCACCTGCCGCCGCGCCCAGCAAAACGCATCAGGAGGGATACCGTTCAAACAGCGCTCCGTAAACGGCCTGCCCCAAAGGGGAAGCACAATTGGATACCGCTCAAAACAAACCGACCGTCGGTTTCTAAAATGTCAAAATTTTTTGCTTGCAAATTGCGGCCGCTATGCGTCCCCGGCGCCGCCTTTTTTCTGCACAAGGGGCGGGCGCCGGGCCAGCGACACATAATGCATCAGAATTTTTACAGCTTCGCCGTCGATCATCTCGGGGATGCCGAAGGAATTGAGAAGCCGGTTATAGACGGCGCACCGCGCCTCGATCTGTTCCTCTGTGGTGGGCTGAATGATGGGGTTGATCCAAATATCCGAGAGCAGGATCATTGCTTCCGCCAGCTCTTTTGGATGCTCGGTATCGATGGAGCCGTCGGCGATGCCCTGGCGGATGATCGGCTCTGCAAAGATGGGTACGACTTCTTTAAAAATACTCTGCATCTCGGCGGCAAGAAACCGGGGGTTCTCCAAAAGACAGGGCATCATACAGAACATTTTGGCCTGGCGCGCCGGCTGCAGCGAAGCCTTAAAAATGGCTTGCAGCTTTTCCAAACCGTTCAGCGAGGCATTGTTGCGCACATCGAGCAGTATTTCGTAATTTCGCTGCTCAATGCGGTCGCATACCGCGTAGAACATATCTTCTTTGGAGGCAAAATGATGATAGATGGCTCCCTTGGAAAGGCCCGTTGTTTCGATAATATCCTGAAGGGAGGCGTGGTCGTAGCCTTTTTCGATGAACAGCTGTTCTGCTGTATCCAGTATTTTTTGAATCGTCTCCTCCGGATATTTGTTTCGCGCCATGCGACTCCCTCCAGACAATACAAACCGTCGGTCTGTTTGAATAATAACACGGCCGTTCCCCCTTGTCAAGACTGTTCGGAAGAAATGAGGCCGGGCAAAACGGGCACAGGGTTCTTGAAAAGTACGGCGATATAATGTATGCTGTAACAAACGGGCCGGCCGGGCAGAGGTACTGGCGGCCCGCGCCAAAACAGGGGTCGCCGAAAAGCAAAGCGCCGGATTTTTTGAAGGGCGATTTTGCCGGCAGCCCCAAAACAGGGCAGGGGAGGCTTTTTTCATGTATCAGATCCTGATCGTCGAGGATGATACCGATATCAACAATTCCACCGCCGCCTATTTGCGGCGGCAGGGCTGTGCGTGCATACAGGCGTTTTCCGGCACGGAGGGGCGGCTGCTCTGGAAGGAACACGGCTGCGATCTGATGCTGGTGGATCTGATGCTGCCGGGGCTTTCCGGCAGCGAACTGATCCGGGAGGTGCGTCTTTCCAGCCGGACGCCGGTTATTGTGCTTTCGGCCAGAATGGAGCTCTCCGATAAGGTGGAGCTTCTGGAACTGGGCGCCGACGATTATCTGACAAAGCCCTGCCAGCTGGAGGAGCTGTGGGCGAGGATCAAAGTGCAGCTGCGCCATGCGGGCGCGGCTTCGGCCGGGCAGCGCCTGCATTTTCGCGATTGGGTGCTGGACCCGGAAGAGATGACGCTGACGGCGGCCGGTATGCCGGTGGAGCTGACGGCGCACGAATTTCGAATCGTGGAGCTGCTGGCCGAACGGCCCAGAAAAGTATTCACCAAGCAGCAGATCTATGAGGCGGTGTGGGGGGAGGCATATGCCGTGGAGGATAAAACCATCACCGTTCACATCAGCAATATCCGCGCCAAGCTGCGCGCCAGCAAAACGGACGGCTATATTCAAACAGTATGGGGCATCGGCTTTAAGCTGGCGGAGGCATAAAGGCCTTCTGCGCAAACAGCGTATCCCGAAAAACATGCAGACGACAGACGCATCATTTTTTGCACGCGTGGGGCCCGGAACGGCCCCACGCGTGCAATATGACTTTGCAATGCTCTTGCAGGGCAGGACCGTTCGCGCGGATGGGCTGAAAAATATCTTTTTGCCCGCGGTGTGTCTCTCTTGGGCCGAAAACATCTTTTGCCGGAAGTGCGCTCTTGGGCCGAAAACATCTTTTGCCGGAAGTGCGCTCTTGGGCCGAAAACATCTTTTGCCGGAAGTGCGCTCTTGGGCCGAAAACATCTTTTTTGTCGGCGGCGTGCCCCTTTTCAAACTTTACGCTTTCTTTACCGTTGCTTTGCGATGTCTGGAGATTTTCGTGCTAAACTGATCCTGTAAAGCAGAGAAGAGTCGAACCCGCGCCGCCTTTCGGCGGATTCGATCCGCCTCTGCCAAACCAAAAAGGAGGCGTTTTGATGGCAGTGATACAGACGGCGGATCTGTCCAAACGGTACGGCGATCAATGGGCGGTGGAGCATTTGAACCTGCAGGTGGAGCAGGGGGATATCTACGGCTTTATCGGCCGGAACGGCGCAGGCAAATCCACCACACTGAAGCTTTTGTGCGGCCTTGCGCGCCCTACGCAGGGCGAAGCGTTCATTTTCGAGCGGCCTGTGTACGACCCTGTGGCGCGGCGGAGGATCGGTGCGTTGATCGAACAGCCGGGGCTGTATCCGGATTTGAGCGGCCGGGAAAACCTGCGCCTGTACGCCCTGCTGCTGGGGCTGGACAGCCCCGAACGGCAGGTGGACGAGATCCTTGCGACGGTGGGCCTTTTGGCCACGGAGAAAAAGCCGGTAAAGCAATATTCCATGGGCATGAAGCAGCGGCTGGGCGTAGGCCTTGCGCTGCTGGGCGGGCCGGATCTGCTGCTTTTGGACGAGCCCATCAACGGCCTTGATCCCGAGGGCATCCGCGAGATGCGCGAGCTGCTGCTGCGGCTGAACCGGGAACGCGGCCTCACGATCCTCGTCAGCTCGCACATTCTGGGCGAACTGAGCAAGATCGCCACGCGGTACGGCATCATTCAGAAGGGGAAAATGGCCGAGCAGATCACTGCGGACGAGCTCGCGCAAAAATGCGCCGATTATTTGTATCTGCGCACAAACGAGCCGCAGAAGGCCGCCGCGCTGCTGGAACGGAAATTCCGTTTAAGCCGCTGGGAGATGCAGCCGGAGGGCGAAATGCGCATCTACGATACGATCGACGCCAGAGCCGTGGGGCAGGCGCTGGCCGAAGCGGGCGTCGCGGTGGAGGAAATGGGCCTGCACCGGCAGGATCTGGAAAGCTATTTTCTCAGCAGAATGGGAGGGGCGGAGCATGTTTAATCTGCTGCAAATGGATATCCGGCGGCTGTACCACAGCCGGAACTTTTATATTATCCTGGGCGTGACGGCGGCGCTGATCCTTGCACTGGTTGCGCTGGTGTCCACGGTCACCGATCAGCGCGTGCTGGACGCAATGCAGTCTCAGGGGGCGGAGATCGATGCATCCGAGTACGAAATGCGGGCGGAATTCGAGGCCATGACGCAGCTGGAATTTGCCCACGAGTGCCTGGGAAGCGGCTTTTTGCTACTGTTGGGCGGCATCGGCGTGACGCTGTTTGTCCACAGCGATTTTTCCAGCGGCTACATCAAAAATATCTGTTTTGCGCGCCCCCGCCGCCGGGATTACGTGCTTTGCAAAATTCTGCTGGCGGGCGTTTACAGCGGGGTGCTCGTCGTTTTGGGCGTGGCGGTCTCGCTGGCGTGCCCGCCGCTGTTTGGGCTGCACCCGGCGGCCAGTTCCCTCTGGGGGATCCTGCAGTATGCCTTTTGGCTGTGGATGCCGTGCTGGGCATTCGGCCTGATGGGGCTGGCGCTCACGCTGCTTACCCGCAGCTCCACCTTGGGTATTATCATGGCCGTGATTTCCGGCGGCGGCGTGACGGTGGCCGTGCTGCGCACGGTGTGCCGGCAGCTGGGCTGGCCGGCGCTGGAGCAGTATCTGCTCAGCAGCGTTGCGCAATTTCAGTGCACGCCTCTGCCCGGCCGAAGCGAAATGGTGATGATCCTGGGCTGCTCTTTGGGCTGGGCCGCATTCTATGCCGCCGCAGGCCTCGCCGTTATGGCAAAACATGATATTTGAGAGACGGCGCCGGGTTTGCCGCGCGCAAAAACAGGCAAACAGGGTGCAGCCTCAGAGGAATAGACGCGCCTGCCCGTACCCGATGCGGGCAGGCGCGAGCAAACGCCGCCGTTCCGTGCGCAGGGCGGGGGTTCCAAAGCCGCGCGGGAATCGTGCGCGGGAATTATGCTGCGCGGAGATCGGGCCGCGCGGAGAGGAGTACCAATGCTGTTTGCGCTGCTTTTGTCTCTGGTCGCTTTGGGGGCGGCCATGCTGCGGCTGCATGCCTACCGTGCGCAGCTGCTGGAGATGGCCCGTGTGCTGGAGGAGACTCCGGCAGAAAGCAACCTGCTTTTGACGGTGCGCATGCCAGGCACGGCGGCGCGGCGGCTTTGCCGGGCTGTGAACGCCCGGCTGGAATCGGGCCGGCAGCTTCGCACCGAGATGCTGCGGGCGGAGCGCGAGCTGAAATATACCATGGCCTGTATCTCGCACGATATCCGCACCCCTTTGGCGGGCGCGATCGGCTATTTGCAGCTGCTGGACGGGGAGCCGGAGCGCCGGGAGGAATATCTTGCCATTGTGCAAAACCGGCTGCGGGAGCTGGAAGTCCTGCTGGAGGAGCTGTTTGTGTACACCCGCCTGCTGAACGGAGCATCTGCGCCGGAATGCGGGGAAACGGCGGCCTTTCCGCCGCTGTGCGAGGCGCTCGCGGAGTTTTATCCGCAGATGGAGGCGGCGGGCGTCCGGCCGGAGCTTCGGTTTGAAGCCGAGGATCTGCGTGTGTGGGCCAACCGGACGGCGCTGGAACGCATTTACCGGAATCTGATCGCGAACGCTCTGCGGCACGGCGCGGGCGGGCTTGTGATCCGCGCGCGTGCAGGGGAGATCTGCTTTTCCAATCCGATGGGAACGGGCCCCGTACCGGATACGAACCGATTGTTCGACCGCTTTTATCAAAGCAGCTCTGCCCGCGAAAAGGGCGGAGCCGGCCTCGGCCTTTCCATTGTGCGGGAATTGATGGAGCAAATGGGAGGCAGCGTTAGCGCGAAAGCCGAGGGCGGCGTGCTGCAGATCTGTCTTTGCTTTTCCAAATGCGGGGACGGCCGTGGCGACTGACGCGCTTTAAGCGTCGATTCAGGATCTTCAGGTGCGCCGGGGCATTCTCCATTCATACAAAAACGCCGCACAGGGGCCCGAAAAGGCGCTGTGCGGTGTTTTGGCTTATTGGCCGGAACGCGGTGCGGCGTCCGCCTCGTTTTACTTTTCCGCGTTCCAAAAACCGGCCAGCATCCGTGCCAGCTGCTCGGGGCTTTCCACGCTTTGCAGCTGCGCCCAGTGCGGCGGAAACAGCCGGCGGTAACGCGCGGTGCGGTAGCGGCTGTCGATGAGCAGCACAAGGCCCCGATCGGTTTCTGTGCGGATGACGCGCCCGGCCGCCTGCAAAACCTTGTTCATGCCGGGGTACTGATAGGCGTAGGCAAAACCCTCGCCAAGGGTGGCCTCATAGTAATCGCGCAGCGCGTCCTGCTCGGGGCCGATCTGCGGCAGGCCCACGCCCACAATGATGCTGCCGATCAGCCGGTCGCCCACAAGGTCGATGCCCTCGGCAAAAATGCCGCCCAGCACGCAGAAGCCCACGAGCGTTTTTGTCTGCTGCGCCGAAAACTGCGCAAGAAACGCCTCGCGCGCGGCTTCGTCCATCCCGCTCTCCTGTACGGCCAGGGGAATTTCGGGGTAGATCATCGCAAATTCGTCGCTCACGTCCCGCAGGTATTGGTAGGAGGGCAAAAAGACAAGATAGTTGCCGGCTTTTGCGTTTACCGCGGCGCCGATCAAACGGCATACCGCCTCACGCGTGCGTTCCCGGTCGGCATATTTGGTGCTGACGGTATCCGCGGCGGCAAGAAACAGACGTTCGGGCGCAAAGGGGCTGCGCAGGCCGATGGCCTTGGCCTTTTCGCCGCCGCCGAGCGTGCGGATAAAATATTCGGCGGGCGTGAGTGTGGCGCTGAACAGAATGCCGGCGCGCCCCAGCGCGAGGGAATCCTCCAAAAACGGCGCGGCGTCCAGACACAGCAGCCGAACGCAGACCTCCGAACCCGAGGCAAAAACAAGCGCTGTATATTTTTCGTCGTATTCTTCCGCTATGCGCAGAAAAAAGCGCACGTCAAAATAAAGCGCCAGCACTTCGGTGTGCAGCTCGCCCTCGCGGTGCTCCTCCAGCCAGCCTTCGCAGGCCGCGCAAAGGCGCACAAGCTGCTTTTCCAGCTCCGGAACGCCCTTTGGCAGCGTCAGGGCGCGCGTTTCGGCTTCCTCGCACCGGCGGCGCAGCGCGATGAATTCCCGGTTTGTTTTTGTCAGCGCAGCAGACAGCCTGCGGTGCGCCTTTCCCAGTGCTTTTTTCACGCCGTACACGGCGGATTTATGCAGAGAGGCCGAATACATTTCCCGGGAACGGTCTACCAGATTGTGCGCCTCGTCCACCAGAAAAATAAAATCGCCGCCCTCGGCAAAAAAGCGTTTGAGGCTGACGACGGGATCAAACAGATAGTTGTAATCGCAGACGATGCAATCGCACCAGTTTGTGAGGTCGAGCGAAAATTCAAACGGGCACAGGTGGCGCTCCTCGGCAAAGGCTTCAATATCCGCGCGGGTAAAGATGTCCCGCGCGGATAAAAACTCGTAAAGCGCATCGTTTACACGGTTGTAGTAGCCGTCTGCGCGCGGGCAGCCCTGCGGGGTGCAGTTGCGCTCGGCCAGCGGGCAGATCTTATCCTTGGCCGTGAGGGTAACGGCCTTCAGCCGCAGGGGCGTTTCGGAGTCTGCGGTGTTTTGCCGCAGGCGTGCGAGCGCTTCCTCGGCGGCCTGCCGGGTGATCGTTTTGGCGGTGAGATAAAAAATGCGCTCGCCTTTTTCTTCGCCCATTGCCTTCAGCGCGGGGAACAGGGTGGACATTGTTTTGCCGATGCCGGTGGGCGCGGCGCAGAACAGGCGGCCGCCGCCCGCGATGGTGCGGTATACCGCGCGCGCCATCTCGTATTGGCCGGGGCGATAGGCGGGAAAGGGAAAGCGCAGCGCCCGCAGCGAGGCATTCCGCGTGCCGCGCCACTGTGCCGCCATGCGCGCCCACGGCGCATAGCGGCGCAAGGTATCCTTTAAAAAATCCTCTAACTCCGCAGCAGTGAACGCGCGGCGATGGCGGATCATCTCGTCGGTATCGATCTGATAATAGGTAATTTGAACCCCCGCACCGGGCAGGCCGCCGCGCTCGCACAAAAACGCGCCGTAGCACTTGGCCTGTGCCCAGTGCAGCGGGTTGAAGTCTGCCGTGAGCAGCTCGGCGGGCGCGGCGGTTGTTTTGATCTCGTCGATCGTAAAGCCGCCGTCCTGTTCGGCGATCACGCCGTCGGCGCGGCCCTCCAGGGTATAGCGCACGCCATCTATGGTGCGCTGTGCTTTGAAGGATACCTCCGCCTCATAGGCGTCGCCCGCCGCCTTCTGCAGTTTGCGGTGAATGCGGCTGCCCTCGTTCATGCGGTCGAAGCCGGAAAAGCGGCTGTCGATGCTGCCGCAACGCAGCACAAACTCTACCAGCTCGCGCACAGAAAGGCGGATCTGCAGCGGCTCTTCCATGGCGTCTCCTTTCGGGGAAAATAAAAATCATCAAAAATCAGGGTTCAACGGAGAATTTGAAAAGCGTCGAAAAGACAACAGCCATCGGAGAAAGCAAAAAAACGCCGAAAAACGAAAACCATCAGAAAACCCGAAAATCCCCAAAAATCACCGTTCAATGTGCAAAAGAATGTGCGAGGGCGTACCGCCGCCGTACCAGACGCAGTTTTGCGCCACGCGCGTTTGGGTACTGTTGTAGCCCGCTTCGGTGTTGCTGTTCGGGAAAATCAGATTTTTGGCGCCGGAGGTAACGCTCACGCGCAGACGATGGCCGGGCAAAAAGCGGTGCGAGATTTTGGATGTGCGGATCACAAGCTTTTCCACCGTGCCCGGCGTAAGAAATTCCGGCTTTTCAAAGCCGCTGCGAAAACGCGCGGCCAGCACCCCGTCGGCCAGCCTTACACTGCGCCCGTTTTCGTCCACATCGCACAGGCGCACAATAAAATCCGTGTCCGGCGCATCGCTGGAAATATACAGGGCAACGCGCGCATCGCCCGTTACGGTAAGCGGCGCGCAAAGCGGCGGGGTGGAGTAGCACAGATAATCGGCGCGCTTTTCCTCCTTGGTGTAATCCTCGGGCACGGCAATCTCGTTTTCGCACAGATCAATGATGTGCGTGCCGGGGTTTTGCGGGTCGTACCGATAGCTGTCGTGGCCGCTTCGGCCGCTGATGGGGAACAGCGCGCCGTTTTCTCCAAAATAAAACGGCGTGTCGTCGGCGTTTTCCACGGGCCAGCGGGCGGCCGTTTTCCATTTGTTCTCGGCAATGGTATAGTATTCCACCGGCGCGGTCCGCTCGATGCCGTTTTCCTCGCCCCGCAGAAAATGATCGAACCATTGCTGGTAGAGAAGATCCAAATCGAACCGCAGCGCGTTTGCGGAAAAGGAAAGCGCGTGCAGATCGTAGGTGCTGTTGCCGCTGTGCTGCCACGGGCCGAGGATCACCTTGCGCATCTCTGCGGGATATCCGGCGGTTAGATCGAGCGCCTCGGTGGTGCCCATGCCGTTGTCGTCGAACCATCCGCTTTGGATCAGCACCGGAACCGCCCTGCCCACGCTGCGCTTCACCCAGTTGCCGCGCAGCCAGAATTCATCCTCGCACGGGTGCTGCAGTGTTTTGCGGATAAAGGGAACCTCTTCGCCCAGCGCCTTTTGCGGAATATCTTCCAGCGGGCGGATATCGAGCACCTCGTCCCAATCATCGCGCACCATGCGCTCGGGCGCGAAACGCTGCCTTGTCATCGAAAACATCCATGCAAAGCCGCCGCTGCCAAGGCAGCCGCCGCGCATGGGGCTGTCCGTCATCGCGGTGCCCGCCGTGACAACGCTGATCATCGCTTTCAGGTAGGGATTGCCCAGAGCGGCCGCGCACCACTGCGTATAGCCAAGGTACGAGCCGCCCAGTGTGCCGACACTGCCGCTGCACCAGCTCTGCGTGCCCACCCAGGTGAGCGTGTCGTCACCGTCCTCCACCTCGTAGTAATGCGGCAGCCATTCGCCGCCGCTGCCGCACCGGCCGCGCACATCCTGCACCACCACGGCATAGCCGCGCCGCACATAGCGAAAATAGGCTTGCGCGCCTGCGTCCCGGTCGTAGGGGGTGCGCACCAGCAGCGCGGGAACGGGCAGGGCCGCGCCGTCCGGCAGGTAAACGTCCGTTGCAAGCTCTGTGCCGTCGCGCATAACAACGCGATGGGTTTCGGGCCCGCGCACGCCATACAAAGGGCGGTCTGCGTAGTCTTTCCACAGCGCCAGCGGCGTTTTGTCCTCAAAGCCGTCGCGCACCAGAAGGCTTATCTGCTCGCGGCACGGGCAGAGCCACGCAATGAGCGTTCCCTCCCAAAACAGCGCGTTCCAGGGAAACTTTACACCTCTTTGAATATAGCAAAGCGGGGCGTCTTTCGCTTCCGATTGCGCGCGGGTATAGCGCATTGGCCCAAGAGAAAAGGCATCGGGCGCGGGTTTTGCCGCCGTCTCAAAGTCCGCGCGCTGTGCGAGCAGAAAAAACGGCCTGATTTTATAAAAGGCGTAGGTGCCGTCATCTGCCGCCGTCATCGGCGCGCGCGCAGAAAACGAGAGGCTGTCCGGAGCGCGCGTTTCGTGCAGGATTGTGCTGCCCTCCGCTGTAAAACGCGCCATTGCGATGCCGGAGGAATAGAGCGTAAATTGTTCCATCATTACAATACCAGCTTTTCGTTGATCTCTTTTACCACGGCCTCGTCCAACTTGCACACGGCGCGGTCGTAGGTAAACAGGCCGTTCACTTCCAGCTCCACGTCCGTGAGCTGCGTGTAGATGGTAACGCACAGGCCCTTTTTCAAAAGCGGCAGGATCTGCTCCTCGTGCAGCCTGCGGTAGGCGTCTGTCAGCGCGTGTTTGTCGGGGTACATGCGGTAGCCGAAGCTCTTTTCCTTGTCCCAGACGTGGCCGTCCAGAATCTGGCTGTAGCCGCCGAATTCCGTCAGCGCGAACACACGGCCGTCCGGGCGCGGCGCGCGCACTTTAAAGATATATTTGTGGATGCTCTTGTAATCGCCCGCGCCCTGATCGTGCCAGCCGCTGGCATGATCGACGGGGCGGGTGGGATCCATTTCCCACAAAAGCTTTGTGGCCGCGGCCGCGTCGAATTGCCCCCAGCCCTCGTTGAAGGGCACCCAGGTGCAAATGCACACCGTATCGCGCAGGGCGGCCACCAGCTCGCGCAGCTCGGCGGTGAACTGTTCGCGGGCGGCCTTGTTTTCGCGCTTGAAGCGTTTGTAGCTTTTATCCTCCACATGGATGCCAAGATTGGGCAGCGCCACGGCGATGCGGTCGCCGGGATAGGCTGCGCCGCTGGGCATATCCTGCCACACCAGCATGCCCAGCCTGTCGCAGTGATAGTACCAGCGCGCGGGTTCTGCCTTGATGTGCTTGCGCAGCATGTTGAAGCCGAGCGCCTTGGCGCGCTCGATGTCCGAGCGCAGCGCCTCGTCGGAGGGGGCGGTGTACAGGCCGTCCGGCCAATAGCCCTGATCGAGCAGCCCGCGCTGAAAATACGGCTTGCCGTTGAGCAAAAAACGGGGCGTGCCGGCGGCGTCCTCTTTTACCTCGAAGGTGCGCAGGCCGAAATAGCCGGTGACGCGGTCTACCTCTTTGCCGGAACGAACCAGACCGAGGCGGACATCATATAAAAACGGATCCTCGGGCGACCAGAGATGCGGCGCCTCAAATTCCACACGCTGGCTGCTCGAAGTGGGGAAGGTGTACGATCCAAGAAGCGTTCCCTGCGCAAAAATATCCATGTTGACAAGCGCGGGGCCGGTGGCCTCTACCGATACCTCCACACTATTCAGTGTTGGCGTATAGTGTACGGCTTCGATGTGAACGGGATGCACCTGCTCGAGCCACACGGTCTGCCAGATGCCCGTGACGGCCGTGTACCAGATGCCTTTGGGCTCCAGCACCTGCTTGCCGCGCGGCGCTTCGCCCTGATCGGTATCATCGGTAACGGCAACGGCAATTTCGTTTTCGCCGGCTCGCACAAAATCGGTGATATCAAAGGTGAACGGGCAGTAGCCGCCCGAATGCTGAAAAAGGCCGTTTTGGATAGATACCGTACAGTCGTGGTCCACCGCGCCGAAATGCAGCAGCGTGCGCTTTTCGGGATCGTAGTTCTCAACGGTAAAGCGGCGGGAATACCGGATCTCCTGCTGGGGCAAAACGGGCTTTTGTACCCCCGAGAGCGCGCTTTCGGGCGCAAAGGGCACCAGGATCTCCTGCTGCGCCTCCGCTGCCTCCCCGCGCCGGCGGATACTGCACTGCCACGTGCCGTTCAAATTTTGCCAGGCCTCGCGAACAAGCTGCGGGCGGGGATATTCATTCAGGGGGATCTTTCCGACAGGGAAGGACGTGGACAAAACAGGCATCAGTACAGCACCGCCATTCTTTTTTGCTCCGTTCCGATTTTTGCGCAGAACAGGCCCGGATCTTGTAAACGGATGATTCCAGATAAAGCCACCGCAGGCGGCCCGAAGTAATTGTACCATATTTGCGGGGAAGAAACAAGGCGGTGTGCAAAACGTTTTGCGGCGCCTTTGCAGCGGAACAGCTTGCCGCGCCTTTGAGAAGCTTTGCCCCCTGCGGGCGGCTCGCTCCCGCCGCGCGGGCCCTTGGGGGCCTTTGCCTTCCGATCCCGCCGCGCTTTTTCGGCGCAATCTTAAAAAAAGATTTGACAAACCGCAGAGGGATGGATATAATAATTAACAATATCATGAAAACGAAACATGCAGCGATGGGATCGAATAGCGCGTTGGCTCTGCGCACAGAGAACCGCCGGGTGGTGCGAGGCGGTGGAGGGCGCGCGTGAAAGTCTTCCCGGAGCATCCTTGCCCAAGGGCGGCGGTGCCTGTGTAAGCAAGTGACGGTTCGGCCCCGTTATAAGGCCGGTGCATCGCGCTTTGGCCCGCGAAGACGGGCTTTTGAAGCTCGCCCCGCGGCAAAGGCCGCGCACGGCGTTTGGGCGCGGCGCACACCGAGCGGCCGTGTTTTGCGGCAAACGGAGTGGTACCGCAGAGTGCTTTTTTGGCCTTTGTCTCTGGTTTTTCAGAGACAAGGGCTTTTTTGCTGCACGCAGGCAAACGCAAAGCGGGAGAGGCCTTCAAACGGACGAGGCGCGATGCCGCGCGCCTTGGCAGGCCCCGGGGCTTGGCACGGCTTTTAAAACAGTGGGAAAGAAAAGGAGGACGCACCATGAGATTGACAGGCGCGGATATTTTTGCAAAGGTATTGATCGAACAAGGCGTAGACACGCTGTTCGGGTATCCGGGCGGCGCGGTGCTGAACCTGTACGACGCGCTGTATAAACACAGCGACCGGCTGCGGCACATTATGACGGCGCACGAGCAGGGCGCGGCGCATGCTGCCGACGGCTATGCGCGGGCGACGGGAAAAACAGGCGTGGTGCTGGCCACCAGCGGCCCGGGAGCGACCAATCTGGTTACGGGCATTGCCACGGCGTATATGGACAGCGTTCCGATGGTGGCGATCACGGGCAATGTGAGCACTACGCTGATCGGGCGGGACAGCTTTCAGGAGGTTTATATCGCGGGCATTACCATGCCGATCACAAAGCACAACTTTGTGGTGCGCCGTGTGGAGGAATTGGCGGATGTGCTGCGCGATGCGTTCCGCATTGCGCAGACGGGGCGCAAGGGCCCGGTGCTGGTGGATATTCCGAAAGATGTGACGAGCGCAAAAACAGAGTATGAGCCCAAGCCCCCGGTGTGCCCGGTGTATGAAACGCGGCTGGAGCAAAGTGCGCTTGCGCGCGCGGCGCAGATGATCAACGAGGCTCAGCGCCCCTTTTTGTATATCGGCGGCGGTGTGGCCGCGTCCGGCGCGGGGGAAGAGCTGCAGACGCTTGCCCGCAAGGCGCAGATCCCCATTGCCTACACCATGATGGCCGCCGGGGTACTGGATTACGGCGATCCGCTCAATCTGGGATTGATCGGCATGCACGGCTGCCGCACAACAAACCGGGCCGTCAACGAGGCGGATCTGGTGCTGGCTGTCGGCACGCGCTTTTCCGACCGCGTGGCCCTGAACGGCGATGAATTTGCGCATCAGGCGTCGATCCTGCAGATCGATATCGACCCGAGCGAGGTAAACAAAAACGTCTCGGTGGATCACAGTCTGGTGGGGGATGTGCGCCAGACGCTGCAGCTGCTGCTGCCGCTGGTAAACCAGACAAAACATCCTGCATGGATGAGGCAGATCGAATCCTGGCAGGCGCAGGATTACCGCCCGCAGGACGATGCCGGCCGCCTGTGCCCGCATCAGGTAATCGGCGCTATCTGCGAGATGGCCGGCCCGGAGGCGCTGTATGTTACAGACGTGGGCCAGCATCAGATGTGGGCAGCGCAGTATATCCGCCATGTGCGGCCGCGCAGCTTTTTAACGAGCGGCGGCCTTGGCACAATGGGCTTTGGCTACGGCGCGGCCATCGGCGCGGCGGTAGCGGTGGACGGGCAGCGCCCGGTGATCCATATCACGGGCGACGGCTCGTTTCACATGAACCTGAACGAGGCGTGCACGGCGGTGAGCTGCCGGCTGCCGGTGATCACGGTAATCTTCAACAACACGGTGCTGGGCATGGTACGCCAGTGGCAAACGGTGTTTTACGGCAAACGCTATTCCAGCACCGACCCGCACCGGAAGACAGACTATGTAAAGCTGGCCGAGGGCTTCGGCGCGAAGGGCTACCGCTGCAAAACGCTGGCCGAGTTTTCCGCCGCGTTTGCCGAGGCGCTGCAGGCAAAGGGGCCTGTGTGGATCGAATGCCTCATCCACAAGGATGAAAAGGTGCTGCCGATGATCCCCGCGGGCGGCACCATCGACGATATTATTTTGGAATAAGGAGGCGGCGGTATGCCAAGAGAGGTATTGAGCGTTCTGGTAGACAACCATTCCGGCGTGCTGGCGCGCGTGTCGTCTTTGTTCGGGCGGCGCGGCTTTAATATCGACAGCCTGACGGTATCCGCTACGGACGATCCCGAGATCTCGCGCATCACCATTGTCGTGCACGATGATGCAAAGGTGCTTGAGCAGATCATCAAGCAGACGGCGCGGCTGGAGGAAACGCGGTCGATCTTTCCGCTGAACACGGCGCACAGCCTGCTGCGCGAACTGCTGCTGGTAAAGGTGGCGGCGGACGAGGCAAACCGCACCGCGATCCGGGAGATTGCGAACATTTACAAGGCAAAGATCATCGATCTTTCCATCGGCAGTATGGTGATGGAGCTGACGGGAGAGCCGGAGAAGATCGACGGCTTTTTGGATGTGCTCTCGCCCTACGAGATTATGGAAATGTGCCGCACGGGCATCACGGCGCTGGAGCGCGGCGGCGTGCAGCAGCACGATTGAGTGCAAAAGCCGAACGGCGGCGCGGGCTCGCTCGGGCACCGGCCGCACCGTTTCAATCGGCGCGGCCGGTGCCCGGCGCCTGAACAGCAAGCATTCGCACGGCTTTGGCCGTGCCTGCAAATATAGCAATAGAGAGGGAGTAACGCAGTATGATCAAAAAGTATTACGACGCAGATTGCAATTTGGGGATGCTCGACGGCAAGACCGTGGCCGTGATGGGCTACGGCAGTCAGGGCCACGCCCACGCGCAGAACCTGAAGGAGAGCGGTGTGAAGGTAGTTGTGGGCCTGCGCCGGGACAGCGCAAGCTGGGCCAAGGCAGAGGCGGCCGGCCTGACGGTGATGGAGGTGCCCGAGGCCGCGAAGGCCGCCGATATCGTGATGATGCTGGTGCCGGACGAGATCGCCGCCGATCTCTACAATGAGCAGGTCGCGCCCTATATGCAGGAGGGCAATGTGCTGATGTTTGCCCACGGCTTTAACATTCACTTCCAGTTTGTAAAGCCCGCTGCAAACCTCGATGTGATTATGGTCGCGCCCAAAGGCCCCGGCCACACGGTGCGCAGCCAGTATCTGGAGGGCAAGGGCGTGCCCAGCCTGATCGCGGTGGAACAGGATTACAGCGGCCATGCCAAGGATATCGCGCTTGCGTATGCCAGCGGAATCGGCGCAGGCCGGGCTGGCATTCTGGAAACCAGCTTCCGCGAGGAGACCGAGACCGATCTGTTCGGAGAGCAGGCGGTTCTGTGCGGCGGCGTTACCGAGCTGATGAAGGCCGGCTTCGATACGCTGGTGGAGGCCGGATACGAGCCGGAGATGGCCTACTTTGAATGCATCCACGAAATGAAGCTGATCGTCGATCTGATCAACAGCGGCGGCTTTGCGATGATGCGGTATTCCATCTCGAACACGGCCGAATACGGCGATTACCGCACCGGCAAGCGCCTGATTACCGAGGAAACCCGCAAGGAGATGAAGAACGTTCTGGCCGAGATCCAGAACGGCACGTTCGCCAGCGAATTTATGCAGGAGTTTTCGCCCAAGGGCGGCCGCAAGGCGCGCTTTCTGGCCACCCGCCGCGTAGAGGCCCGGCACCCGCTGGAGAAGGTGGGCGCCGAGCTGCGCAAGATGATGAGCTGGCTGAAAAAATAAATGCGTCGGCTTTGGCCGAGGGCAGGCTGCCGGGGGAGTTTCCCTCCGGCGGCTTTTTTATGCCCCGCAAGCTTTCTGCGGACCGTTTCGGCAAAAAATTTACCCGTCGGCCCGAAAACCGATCCCGGGCTTCTCTATATTTTTTACAGCTTGTTCGACAGGCTTTTTACGCCGCGCGTACTACACTTAATGGCAGGGGAAGAATGAGGCCGAGGAACGGTGAAGCGACGGCGGGGCGCGCCGAGGAATTTGCGCGGCAAACAAAGCGGCTGCGGAGCATTTTCCGGGATCGGTCCGCTTTGCCGGCAATTGGCCGGTTCGGAGTGTTTCGGGCAGGGGGGCAGGCGGATGCGGGGCGTTGTTTATGTGGATATTCTCTTTTTTGTCAACGCGCTGATCGGCTATTTTCTGCTGCGCGCGGCAATGCAGCTTTCCGGCGCTGCCGCGCCGGACTGGCGCATCTATCTGGGAGCCGGCGCCGCGGGGTTTGCGTCGCTGCTGCTGCTTTTGCCGCCGCTGCCGTCGTGGCTGATGTGGGGGGCAAAGCTGGGCAGCGCGGTGCTGATCGTATTTACCGGCTTTCCGGTACATAGTGTGCGCGGCTTTTTAAAATGCTGCTTTTGGTATGTGCTGCTGAACCTGACGCTTTCCGGTGTGGTGCTCGCCGCTGTCTGGTACGGCGCGGCACAGAACATCCGAACCAACAACCTCGCAATCTATTTTAATGTGTCGCCGCTGCTTTTGATCGGCTGCATCGCCGGCGTGTATTTGGCCGTTCAGCTGTGCACGCGGGCATTCGGCCGCCCCCAAAAAACAAGAACAACGCCGTTTGCCGCGCAGTTCGATGGGGGACGCGTAGAAGGGCTTGCGCTTGTGGATACTGGCTTTTCCGTTGTCGATCCCATCACCGGAGCGCCCGCTTTTCTGCTCAGCTTTCCCGCTGTGCGGGAGGTGCTTCCGCCGGGTCTGGTGCGCACACTGTCTTTGTATTTCGACGATGGCGCGATGGAAACGGGCGGCGTTCCCCTGCGCCTGATCCCCACCAAAACGGCGGCGGGCACACGCGCGCTGCCCGCGGTGCGTGTGCGGGAGCTGCGTGTGGGCGGCAGCGGCACCGAGGCCCGGTACGGGCAGATATGCGCGGTATTTACACCGGAGCGTTTGGCGGACGGCTCCTTTTGTGCGATCGTGCCCGCCGACAACATGGAGTAACGCCGGGCTCTGCACGAACGCTTATCACGTTTTTTCGGGAACTTTTACCACGATTATTTTTTATGCAAGGGGGAAAGGACGATGCCGCTGCTCAGGAGCATCTCTGCCAAATGGAGCGCGTTGCTGCGCAGGTGGATGCTGTGTTTTCGACTGCCGGATCATATCTATTATATCAACGGGCCGGAAACACTGCCGCCGCCGCTGAGCCGCGAGGAAGAAAAGCTTGTGTTCGAGGGCCTTGCGGCAGGCGACCCGGAGAGCCGCGATCTTTTGATCGTACATAACCTGCGGCTGGTGGTGTATATCGCAAAAAAGTTTGAGAGCCGCACGGCCTCGGTGGAGGACATGATCTCGATCGGTACAATCGGCCTGATCAAGGCGGTGAATACATTCGTTCCCTCCAAAAATATCAAGCTGGCCACCTATGCCAGCCGCTGCATTGAAAACGAGATCCTGATGTATCTGCGCAAAAGCAGCAACCGGCGGCAGGAAAGCAGCATCGACGAGCCGCTGAATACCGACGGCGACGGCAACGAGCTGCTGCTTTCGGATGTGCTGGGAACAGACGGCAATCAGGTGGGAGACGATTTGGAGCAGGCAGCGGAAAAAAGCCTGCTGCTGGAGGCCGTGAGCCGTCTTTCGGAGCGGGAACGCCAGATTATGGAGCTGCGCTTTGGCCTTTCCGGCAAAACCGAGCACACCCAAAAGGAGGTGGCCGATATGATCGGCATCTCCCAAAGCTATATTTCCCGCCTGGAAAAGCGCATCATCCGCCGCCTGCGCGGCGATCTGGAGAGTATTTCGTAAGGCCCTGCACCGATCTGCACAAAAAGATCGCGGCAAAACACAGCAGACCGGCACTCCTTCGACTTAAAATTGCCGAGGGGCGCCGGTTTTTGCGCGCTGCTTTTCCGAAAGGCTGTTTTGCAGCAGGCCCTTGACTTTCCTTCTGCAAAACTGTTATGATAAATGTGGAAAAAGCGGTGCAGGGAGGGTGCTCCCGCGCCGCTCGGCTTTTCCGAACAGAAGGCCGGCCGCCCGAGAAAATAAGAAAAGGGCGTCCCAAAGCAAAAAGGCTGCAAAACTGCGGCACGGCCACAGAAAATGCGGCCGCTTTTGAAGAACCCAAAAAGGAGATCCATATGTATCAGCTGCTCAAACAACAGGGCACTGCCCGCCGCGGGGAATGGGCCACGGTGCACGGCACCGTGCAGACCCCCGCGTTTATGAACGTGGCCACCGCCGGCGCGATCAAAGGCGGGCTTTCCGCATTCGATCTTGCGGCGAACGGCTGCCAGGTAATGCTGTGCAATACGTATCATCTGCATCTGCGGCCGGGAGACAAAAATGTTGCGCGGCTGGGCGGCCTGCACCGCTTTACACGCTGGGAGGGCCCTATTCTGACAGACAGCGGCGGATTTCAAGTGTTCAGTCTCTCAAAGCTGCGCAGGATCACCGAAGAGGGCGTCACGTTCCGCTCGCATCTCGACGGGCGGCGCATTTTTATGGGGCCGGAGGAAAGCATGCAGATCCAGGCCAATCTGGGCTCCACCGTTGCAATGGCATTTGACGAATGCGTGGAAAATCCGGCCGAATACGCCTACGCAAAGGCGTCTTGCGAGCGCACGGCACGCTGGATAGGGCGCTGCAAAACCGAAATGGCGCGCTTAAAGCATGAGGGGGCTGCCGTCAACGCCGGGCAGCTCCTGTTCGGCATCAATCAGGGCTGCTGCTTTGACGATCTGCGCATCGAGCATATGAAGACGATCGCGCAGATGGATCTGGACGGCTACGCCATCGGCGGCCTTGCAGTAGGCGAACCGAAGGAAGAAATGTACCGCATCATTTCGGTTGTTGAGGAGCATATGCCAAAGGATAAGATCCGCTATCTGATGGGTGTCGGCACGCCGGGCAATATCATCGAAAGCGTGCGGCGCGGCGTTGATCTGTTCGATTGCGTTATGCCCAGCAGAAATGCGCGCCACGGCCATTTGAATACATGGCAGGGCATCCTCAACATCAAAAACGCGAAGTATGAGCTGGACGAGGGCCCTGTAGACCCCGCGTGCAGCTGCGAGTGCTGCCGTAATTTCTCCCGCGCGTATCTGCGCCATCTGTTTAAGGCGGACGAGATACTGGGAATGCGTCTTGCCGTTATGCACAATCTGCATTTTTACAATACGCTGCTGCGCCGTATCCGCGAGGCGCTGGACGAAGGCCGCTTCGAAGATTTTTACCGCCGGTATGCCGAATTGCTGGATACGCGTATCTAAGGCGCAGCATGCCGCACCGGCATCGCTCTGCGGCTACAAACCCGTGCAGCCGGGCCCGCTGCGGTACTGCTCGTAGCAGAACCGAATGATGCGGTTGCGCTTGACAATGCCGATAAAGCTGTTTTTGCCGTCGATGACAGGCACAAAATTCTGAAGCATGGCAACGTCGATCAGCTCCTCCATGCTGGTATCCACAGAAACACAGCGGTTATCACGCTTGCGCGGAATAGACATCAGCGGGATCTCCTCCGCCTTCTGCAGGGTGAGGTTGTGGTATCGCTTGATGGCCCACAGGATATCGCCCTCGGTGATCGTGCCCACATATTCGCCCTTGCGGTTCAAAATCGGGATGGCGGAATAGCGGTGATATTCCATTTTTTCGATCGCCTGACGCAGAGTAAAATCATCGTATAAAAACGCCACCTCTGTTTTCGGCGTCAGGAAAAACAGCAAATTCATATGGATAACTCTTTTCCTTAGGATCTTAAATTTCTCCGGATCGATCGTCGGGAACGCTTCGGCGGATCGGAAGCTGTCAAAGAGCGCTGTCCGCCGCCGACCCCATCGGTTTGACCAGAGCTTCTCTGACCGGGAGAAAACAATGTTTTGTAATAATTTGTAATCAGTATACCATGAAGCGCGCAGAGATGCATGAAGAAATTGTAAAGATGGTGCGGATATGGACGGATCGCTGCTGCGTCGGCTGGCACACATCACCGAGGAGGAGCGGGCGCTGCTGCACGGCAGCAGTGTAGATCAAACGCTGTATGCCTCCGGAAGTCTGTTTAAGGTGGACGCAAAAAAGATGATCGAGAGGGGCCGGCTGATGAGCATCCGCCCGCATACGCGCTTTGCGCCGTTTCCACGCCACAGCCATAACTATGTCGAGATCATGTACATGTGCAGGGGCAAAACCGTGCACCGCATCAACGGCGATGCGTGCGTGACACTGCGCGAGGGGGAATTGCTGTTTTTAAACCGCCACGCCAGCCATGCCATCCAGCGGGCGGAGGCAGGGGACATTGCGGTAAATTTTATCGTTTTGCCGCAGTTTTTCGACGAGGCGTTTCAGCTGATGGGGATGGACAATGTGCTGGCGCAGTTTTTGCTCGGGGAACTTCAGACGGGGGGCGCCGCCCTGAGCCATCTGCATTTTAAGGTGCGCGACGTGCTGCCTGTGCAGAACCTGATCGAAAATATGATCTGGACAAGCGTGCAGGCGCAGCCCGACATGCAGCGTGTGAATTAGGTGACGATGGGCCTGCTCCTGATGCTGCTGACGCAGTACACCGGCTGCATCGACGCGACGGCTTTTGGCGCGGGCAGCCCGCTTGTGGTGGCGGCGCTGCGCGAGATCGAAACAAACTACCGCACGGACAGCCTTTCAACGGTTGCGGCGGCGCACCGGGTGAGCCTTTCATATTTGAGTATGGAGGTAAAGCGCGCGACAGGCAGCACCTTCAAGCAGCTGCTTTGCCAAAAGCGCCTGGATGCCGCCGCGCGCATGCTGCGGGAAACAAGGCTTCCCGTGCAGGAGGTCTGCGCCGCGGTGGGGTACGACAATACCGGCTATTTTCACCGCCTGTTTCGCACGCAATATGGCATAACGCCCAAACAATACCGTGCGCAGTTGGGCAAATAGAATATTTTGGGATCAAAATATAAAATAAGGACGCTTTTCTGATGAAACGGCGTCCTTATTTTTCTTTTTTTGATGGGGTACAATGAAAACAGTAAAAGAGAACGGCTTGTATTGACATTGATGTGCCCGACAGACCTTCCATTTTGAAAAACGGTAAGGGCGGCGGATCGAACTCCCCAAGCGATGAAAGCGTATTGGCCGGAGAAAAACCAATGAAAAAAGCTACATTGCCGCTGGCGGTTTTGCATTATCGGCGGTGTTGCTCTTATGCGCGGCCATCAATCTTTTCGGCGGACAGATCGGCGCCGCGGCCGGGCACCATTGGGGCGGGTGCTTTCTTCTTTGCCTTGTCTTCGGAGATCTATAAAAAAGGGCAAAGAAGACAAATTGTGACGCAGGCAACAGGTTTTTTTATTTGCCGATCAAAAAGGAGGGGAACGATGGTGTATCATCTTGCCGTGGATATCGGCGCATCTTCGGGCCGCCATATTCTGGGCCATATGGAGCAGGGACGCATGGTGCTCGAAGAGGTATATCGCTTCGATAATGTCCAGATCCATCAAAACGGCCACGATTGCTGGGATCTTGACGCGCTGTGGCAGCACATGCTGGCCGGGCTGCGCGCCTGTAAGGCAGCGGGGAAGGCTCCGCAGACGATGGGCATCGATACATGGGCGGTGGATTTTGTTCTGCTGGATGCGGCGGGCAAGCCTGTCTGCGACGCCGTGGCCTATCGCGACGGGCGCACGCGGGGAATGGATGCGGCCGCTGAGAAGCGGCTTTCGTTTGCCGGGCTGTATGCGCGCACCGGCATCCAAAAGCAGCCGTTCAACACGGTGTATCAGCTGCTTGCGCTGCAAAAGGAGCACCCCGAACAACTGGCCGCCGCGCGGCACTTTGTCATGATCCCGGAGTACTTCAATTATCTGCTCACAGGCTGCATCCGAAACGAATACACCAACGCCACCTCCACCGCGCTGGTGAACGCGCACACAAGGGATTGGGACGAAGAGGTCTTGGCGGCGCTTGGGCTGCCGCGGGCGATCTTTGGCGCGCTGCACCTGCCCGGTACGCTTGTGGGCGGCTTTACCGATGCGGTGCGCAAGGCGGTCGGCTTCGGCTGTACGGTGCTGCTGCCCGCAACGCACGATACCGGCAGCGCATTTTTGGCGGTGCCCGCGCGGGATGAGCACGCGGTGTATCTTTCCAGCGGAACATGGAGCCTGCTGGGCACAGAAAACGCAGAGCCCGTCACGGGCGAGGCGAGCATGCGCGCCAATTTTACAAACGAGGGCGGTTACGCGTACCGCTATCGGTACTTAAAAAACATCATGGGGCTTTGGATGATCCAGTCCATCCGCCGGGAGCTGAACGGCGCTGTGTATGTGGCGGGCCGGGAGCGCCGCGCCGCAGCCGAAAAGCAGTGGAGCTATGCCGAGCTGGAGGCCGAGGCGCGCAGGTGCGCGGGGTTTTCTTCCCGCGTGGAGGTAAACGATGCGCGATTTCTTGCCCCGGAAAGCATGACGCAGGCCGTAAAGGATTTTTGCGCCGAGACGCGGCAGGCCGTTCCGCAAACGGTGGGCGAAGTAATGCAATGTGTCTACGCCAGTTTGGCCGCAGGCTACGCAGCGGCCGTTCGGGAGCTTTCCGCCCTTACGGGAAAGCAATATACCAGTATCAACATTGTGGGCGGCGGCAGCCAAGACGGCTACCTGAACGAGCTGACCGCCAAAGCGACCGGCCTGCCGGTGTATGCCGGCCCCACCGAGGGAACCGCACTGGGCAATCTGATGGCGCAATGGATCGCGTCGGGCGAATTTGCCGATCTGGCGAGCGCCCGCGCCGCGATCCAAAACAGCTTTACGATCAAGGAGGCAACACCATGACAAATTTTGAACAGGCAAAAGAACGCTATGCCGCGTTCGGCGTGGATGTGGAGGCGGCATTGGAGCAGCTTGCGCAAAAACCGATCTCGATCCATTGCTGGCAGGGCGACGACGTTGCGGGCTTCGATCAGAAGGACGGCAAGGCGGGCGACGGCATCCAGACGACGGGAAACTATCCCGGCAAGGCGCGCGATTTCGAGGAGCTGAAGGGCGATTTTTTAAAGGCGGCCGGCATGATCCCCGGCAAAAAGCGCATCAACCTGCACGCCAGCTACGCGGTGTTCCCGAAGGGGGAATGGGTTGATCGAGATCGGCTCGAATACCGTCATTTTGTGCCGTGGGTGGAATTCGCAAAGGAAAACAGGTTTGGCATTGATTTCAACCCCACCTGTTTTTCGCACCCGATGGTGAAGGACGGCCTGACGCTGTCGCACCCGGACGAGACAGTGCGCCGCTTCTGGATCGATCACTGCAAAGCGACGCGCCGCATTGCGCAGCAGATCGGTGAAGTACTGAACGATCAGGTGCTGAACAATGTTTGGGTGCCAGACGGCTTTAAGGATATTCCGGCCGACCGCATGGGCCCGCGCATGCGCCTGAAGGCCTCGCTGGACGAGGTGTTCGCCGAAAGATGCCCGAACGTGATTGACTGTGTGGAGAGCAAGGTGTTCGGCATCGGCCTTGAAAGCATGACGGTGGGCAGCAACGAATTCTACACCGCCTATGCGGCTGCGCATCCGGGCGTGTACAATCTGCTGGACGCGGGGCACTATCATCCTACGGAATATATCAGCGATAAAATTCCGGCTATGCTGTGCTTTTTTGATAAGGTGCCGCTGCACGTCACGCGCGGCGTGCGCTGGGATTCCGATCACGTGGTGCTCTTTGACGACGAGATCAAGGAGATTATGAAGGAGGTTGTGCGCAATAATGCAATGGACCGGGTGCTGATCGGCCTGGATTTCTTTGACGCCTCAATCAACCGGATTGCCGCGTGGGTGCTGGGCACGCGCAGCGCGCAAAAGGCGCTGCTGTTTGCGCTGCTGCAGCCGAACGGCGCGCTGAAGACGATGCAGGATGAAATGCGCTTTACCGAAAAGCTGGTGCGCATGGAAGAGGCGCGCACGCTGCCGCTGGACGCGGTGTGGAGCGAATACTGCCGCCGCCAGAACGTGCCCGGGGACGGCGCGTGGCTTGGGCTTGTGCAGCAGTATGAAGCGGAAGTTTTAAGCAGGAGAGGGTAAGGTAATATGGCAATTACGCAGATTAAAATTGTACAGGATTATATCCGGATGTGCACCGACGGCTGGGAGCAGGGCTGGCACGAACGCAACGGCGGCAACGTAACATACCGCATGCGGCCCGAGGAGGTGGAGCAGTGCCGCCCGTTTTTCAGTGCGCCGGGCGAATGGAACCCCATGGGCGTGACGGGCGCAAACCTTGCGGGGGAGTATTTCCTCACGACGGGCAGCGGAAAGTATTTTCGCAATATCGCGCTCGACCCGCTGCACAGCATCGGCATTGTCGAGATTAACGCAGCGGGCGACGCGTGGCGCATCGTGTGGGGGCTTGCGGGCGGCGCAAAGCCGACGAGCGAATTCCCCAGCCATTATATGAATCATTGCGTGCGCGCGGCGGCAACGGGCGGCGCGTACCGCGTGATCTACCATGCACACCCCGCAAACCTCATCGCCATGACCTATGTGCTGCCGTTGACGGCGCGCGATTTTACACGCGCGCTGTGGCAATCCGCCACCGAATGCCCGGTGGTATTCCCGGGCGGCGTGGGCGTGGTGCCGTGGATGGTGCCGGGCGGCGCGGAAATTGCGCTGGCCACCAGTGAGCTGATGAAAGAATTTGACGCGGCGGTGTGGGCGCATCACGGCCTGTTCTGCTCGGGCCCGGATGTTGATACGACATTCGGTTTGATGCATACTATCGAAAAATCTGCGCAGATCTGGGTGCTTGCGCAGTCGGCAAGCGGGGGAAAGCTCCGTCAGACGATCCGGGACGATGAGCTGCGCGCCATCGCACGGGAGTTTGGCGTGACGCTGAACGAAAAATTTTTGGATCCATAAATTGAAAGAGCCGCCTGTGATGGCGGCTCTTTTCCGAGAGGCGGTTTTGCCGCAGGCCCCTGCGAAGCAGCGCCATAGGCTTTGGGCGCATCACTGCTTTGCCGCGGCGGGCGCCTGAATGACACACGCTCTTTCCAGCAGCAGCACAACGGCGGGCAGCAGCACAAGCTGGATGACGATCCCCGGAAGCGCCGTAACAAAAGCGGCTGTGACAAACGCGGAGAAGGAGTAGCTTCCGGCAGAGAACACCAGTGCGTTCATTACGCCGTAAACAACGCGCCCAAGCAGCATTGCGCCGAGCAGCTGTACATACAAACTCAGCACGCGTCTGCTTGTATGGACGATTTTTGTCAGCAGCCCGGCGGCAAGGCCGTAAGCGGCAAGCTCGCACAGCATAGAGGGCAGCACCGCTGCCGGCGGCATGCCGGTGATCAGGCTGGAGAGCAACGGCGTAAGAACCCCGCAGCCGAGGCCGTATACCGGCCCGCACACCAATCCGCACAGCAATACGGGAATATGCATTGGCAGCAGAATGCTGCCGGCGTTTGGGATGGAGTGCAGGGCAACGGGCAGCACAACGCCCAGCGCCGCGCACAGCGCGGCCATTACCAGCTGTCTGGCATTTGTTTGAGATTTACGCATAAGGGAACATCCTTTCCTGTTTTTCTTTTTCGCCTTTTCCCAAACGGCCTTTTCCAAAAACAGAAAAAGCCGCGAAAACGGCGCCCTGCTTCCTGCGGGGCACATGCCTTCGTGGCTCGTTGTTTAAAAACCGTATAAAACCATGCAAAAACTGCCGCATCGCCAGAAAACGGGGCGATGGGCAGGGGAGGATCCGCTCCGCCCACTGTGCCTTCATGACACATCTGTTTGAATAAATTCTACACGGGCAATACCTGTTTGTCAAGACGGAATTTTGTTTTTACAGGTTTACAGGGATAGGAATTTCGTTTTTTGGGTTTGGCTGAAATATGGCTTTGCGGATTAAGCTAAAAATCGGGCTTTACGGGTTTGGCTGAAAGCTGTTTTACGGTTCCGGCTTTGCGTCTGAGCCGCTTTTTGCCTTAAAATCGAATTTTTTCGGAGAATCTGCCGGCACAGCGCCCTGTTCGGAGGTATCCCAGATTATGTTTGCGTGCGCGGGAATGCTGTATGCCGCAAAATATGCTTCCTCCAGCGGGATCCATTTGGTTTCAAAAACCTGCAGGGCGTCTTCTCCGCTGCGCGCCGCAATGCGCACCCGCTGTACCTCGGGCGCGCAGATGACGAATACACAGGCCGCATAATGCCCGCGCAGCGCCGGGTGTAGCGCATAGCTGCCCTCTGCAACGGCAAACGGGGCGGGAGAAACCTCTACGGCATCGCCCATTGCGCCAACAGAACAATCGAACGGACAAAAACGAACGGTGCGCCCGGAAAGGAACGGCCGCAGGACCTCTGCCAAAAACCGTTCGTGGTGTACGTTTTCTCCGGGCTGCGACAGGCGCTCTTTCGTGCGCAGCCGGGGCGACAGAAAGAAATCATCCAGATGGAACACAGGGCAAGCAAATACCTCGGCAATGTGTCCCGCCAGCGTGCTTTTGCCGCTGCCGCAGCGTCCGTCGATGGCAAGCAGAGCCGGTGCGAAAGCGGAGGCCTGTTCCCGAATGCGTTGCGCCAGCAGCAGCACGGGCCAGGCATCGGCATAGCACTGCCGCACTACGCGGTAATGGGGCGCATAGGCATCGCGATATGCTTGGCTGTGATGAACGGCAAAAAAACCGTTTGCCGCCGCGGTGCTTTGTATTTGCTGCAGGGCCAAAAGCTCTGTGCCGGGCAGCACGCCCTGCGCCCAATGGGCCAGAAGCCGGAGCGCAGCCGCAAAGCGGGCGCTGTCGCCGGCGTGCGTGCGGGCGCTGGCACAGAAGATGCGGCCCAAAAGGCGCAGCGCCTCTTTGCTCCATACGCCGTCCAGATAGATGCGGCACAGCCCGTTCCCGATTGGCTCTGCCGTGCCGGGAAGCGTGTTGTCCGCTGCGCGCTCCGCAAGCTGGGCAGTGCCGTTCAATTCGGCGGCCTGAACGGCTTCGCTCTGCAGGCCGGCAACAGCCGTTTCGAGTGTGGGCGCAAGGTGCCCGCACCCAAATTCCCGCTGATAGAGCAGCTTATAGCAATCCTGCGCCTGCATGCGCGGCCTGCGCTGCAGATGCGTGTTCAGCAGCCGGGTGAGTTCCTGTTCCAATCTGGATTCCCCCTTGCGGCCTTGTGCGGGCCGATGCGTGTTTTCTACCATAACACTATAACACGCGCGGCGGCTTTCGGCAAGCGATGGTGCGCTTGTTTGGCTGCCTGCACCTCTAAAAAAGAAAGAAGGGCGTTTACAGAAGGCTTGAACATCCTGCAAACGCTCTTTTTACGCCCTATTTTGGCGGTTTTTTGTTGCATGCTCAATTTCTGGTAGCAATTCCGGCAAAAGTGTGTTATAATAACCCCAAAGCCTTTCGCAAGCGCGAAAGTGCGGGGCCTTTTGGCCCTGCAAAAAGCTGGCGCTTTTGCTTTGGGAACATTGAACCGCGCAG
>Ga0137306_100144_pt1 | contig 114552 bp, 101 predicted proteins | sample Inofroosms_March_FD_97187 | JGI IMG/M metagenome (GOLD analysis project Ga0137306, IMG submission 97187) | Mouse cecal microbial communities from Vienna, Austria - N-Acetylneuraminic and N-Acetylglucosamine D2O microcosms_March | ecosystem: Host-associated > Mammals > Digestive system > Large... | reverse complement strand
AGATAGAAAAGGGAAAGGAGTCGGTGGATATGTGTCTTGCGATACAATTTTGACAAACATTGATGAGAGAAGAACTAAACAGTGAGTATTACTAGAATGTAAGTCTATTTTATATAGCCGCGCTCTAATTTTGCGTACCGAGCATGGCATTAATCTTGCTGTGCAAGTCAAGCCATGTTTTTTATAGCCAAGTGTAGTGAACCACAAGTTGGTACCAGTAATGGTATGGATGGAGGAAGTGGTGTGGCTTGATAGGGCGATTAGGTAGGTAAGGCTGCAATCCAAACCGAGTATTTATTGAAATAAAAAATTTGAAAGATAGGGTGATTATATGCTGCATATATTAAATCAAACAGATACGAAACCATTTCATAAGGTCAAAAACGAATTTCCCTATAGCAGAATATTGATGCGCATTGCTTCATTGGATGATGGTGAGGGACAGTTAGTGGCAGTAAGCGATTCGTCAGATTCTGATGATGATTTGTGTGAAAAACTGCATGAGTTTTTAGAAAAAGATATTTTATGTGTCATAATTGGAAGTTATGTTCAGGGGGGAGAAGGAAATGCTATTTACAGTGTCAGATAATGGAATATTTACGGTCAATTGTGAATTGTATATTCTTGAAAAAAGAAATGCAGTAATGCAGTTTATTATCGACACTGGGGCTGCTATAACGTGCTGTAGGGCAAAAGAACTTGGCATAAATTTAAAAGAAGAGGAGTTTATTGCGAGCAGAGCAGCAGTTAAATACTTGAATGGTGTTTTAAAAGAGACAGGCAACGAGTATGGCAAGGACATATATAGTATTAAATTTTATGAGGTGAAGATGAAGAAGTTGAAGCTCGGAACTTCAATTATACTAACCAATGTGTCGGTTTGGGTTACGTTTGACAATAGATTTTATACTTGCCTTATGGGGCAGGATATACTGGATAAACTATATTATATGCATTGGAGTAATACAAGAAAGCTTTTTATCGCTGATAATGCTTTTGACTTGAAAGAATATATAAATTGTATGCTGAACCAAAGGATTTGATCAGATGTACAGCTTCTATGGTTGGAGGTTTATGAGACATAGCAAAAGACATAGAAGTTGAGGTAAAATTAACTGCAAGGATTTTATGCATAAATCTGATCACGCCAAGAGGACTGTCAGATATAGAAATTGATGAATTTCAGACAAGTTTGAGAGAGATTATGCGCTACATCAAGTATTCAAATGACAAAAAGAAACTGGAAGAAATCCTCAACACAGAGCAGCGATTTAAAAATGTAGAACGAAGTGCCGTTGAGATCATCAATGCAGTGACAAAATCGAATATGAAGATAGAAGAAGGAAAGGAGTCGGTGGATATGTGTCTTGCGATACAGGAAATGAAGGAAGAGAGCAGAATTGAGGGCAGAGAAGAAGTAAAAAAGTCCTTTATGGTTAAATATAAGAAAAGCGAACAGGAAACGGAAGAACTCATGAAGATTTACTGGAAATAAATGCTAAGGAACTGTAGAAAAATAACTGATGCATTTTGACTTGGCTTTGGTAATCTCATCATGAAGAAATATACTGCGCAAGCTGCATCACTTATTTTCTTACAATTCATCACCTTTATCATAATCCAAGGCTTTCAATCACACAATAGTGCTCTTTGGTCTTTTTGTCATAGTCAATTCCCACCAGCAGTATATCCCCCGAATACTCCCGCAGCGATTCGGGATACTGCTTTTTCTTGATCTGCGCGATCGCTGTCTGTGCGCTCTTGTTCCACTTTAGTTCCACCACAAGCACAGGGCGGTTGGGTTGAGTTTGTAATGGCAGATAAACAATATCGGCAAATCCTCTTCCGCAGGGGAACTCACGAATCGGCTTGTGATAGTACCGAAATGCGGAGATCAACGCGATCGTAATCGTGCAGACAAGGGAATTCTCATCATTGTACTCAATGCCTGAGATAAAATCATTGTGCACGTTTTGAATCTGCCTTGCGGTCTCCTCTGCATCCCTCTCCATCACGGCATTCAGAATCTTCTCGGAGACTCTTATAAACCGCGAAAGATTGTCACTCTCATTGTTCTCCATATACTGATAAAAAACTTCCTGAATCTCTTTATTGGGAACATACGCCTCCCGCGCGTCTGCGTCATACGCAAAATACCCCAGATGAATCAAGGCAGTAATGACTTCACTTTTGCTTTTAAAAAACTGCAGGTCATTTTTGCCGTTTGATACATTGACTGGTATCCGGTTTCCCGAGAGCATCCTGATGATGTCCGTACGCAGTCCGTCAAAATTTTTGTTGATCAGATCGTCAATATCCCCATACGTGCCTGTGACTGTCCAATACTGCCCAAACCGTTTCGCCGAGATGGCCCGCACGACAGAGAGTGGATTGTACATCGCAGTCCCGTTTAAATCATATCCGTTGTACCATTCCTTCATCTGTTCGAAGTCTACATTAAATCTCTTACAGAGCAAAAAGACTTCCTCCTCCGTGAATCCGATATCCTGTGCTAAATCCATCGGATTGGTCATCGTGTACTCCATGAAATTATTGACGGCGGACTGTCCCTTTATGCGCACGATGGGCATGATACCGGTAAGATATGCTAATCGCACATATGACTTTGCGGCATTGTTCTTGAACAATCCACGCAGCATTTCTGTGTATGCCAGTCTGTCAGGACTGCTCTCATCAAGTTCTCTAATGGGATAGTCCCATTCGTCAAAGATGATAACAAACCTTTCGCCTGTCTGGTTATAGATGGATTCCAGCGCTGCTGCCAGCGCCATCTTCTTTGAAACGAATTTCGGATACGCCGCTTTCAGTTCGTTGATCAAACCGCTGCGAATATATTGATTTGGTGCTGCCATGATCTCCTCTGCTTCTTTAAAACAGGCCTGAATGTCTACAAAGATCGTATCATACGCGTTCATATTCTCAAGAAACAGCGTGTCTTTCACGCATTTTAGCGGTTCAAACAGACTTTTCGAATCGGCGCCCTTGCTGAAATATGCCACAAGCATATCCGCCGTGACCGACTTCCCAAACCGTCGTGCTCTGCTGTTACAGACGAATTTTTCTGTGATATCCTTTTTGATCAGTTTATTGATCAGTCTGGATTTATCGACAAAATATTGCGTCTCAGAAAACTCCGCAAAATTTTTATTTCCTATGTTCAGAAAACGCCCCATAGCATCCTCTCCTTTGCTGCCCGTTATATTGGCGGTCAGTCTTTTCGACCGCCAGTATAATTTTATCATAACAGATCATATAAAAGGTGTAAAGCCTTGATAGCGTAACGATAGTGCAATTTATGAATTGTGCGCAATGGAAAAATCGTGTATACTGTCTTATATCTGTGCTGAAACAGTTTAAGACATTTTATGGCGAAAATAATGTACAAATAATGTACAATAAGGAAAGGACACTCAAAAATGACCAACCGTCAGAAAAACCCATTGTTATACAAAATAATTCGGGCGATCTTTTATGCCCTGTTCATGATCGTATACCACCCTAAGATCGTGAACAAAGCGTTCATACCAAAGGAGGGAAGGGCAGTGCTGGCGGGCAATCACAAGCATGCGCTAGACCCGATTTTAGTGGACTGCTGTACGAACAGGACGGTGCATACGCTCGCCAAGAAGGAGCTTCACGATGGGGCTTTCGGCTGGCTGTTTCGCGGTGTGGGAACGATTCCGGTAGACCTTCACGCGGCGCACAACCCGGCGGCGCTCGACCAGTCGGTGGAGTATCTTAAAAACGACTGCATTATCAATGTGTCGCCGGAGGCAAAACGCAATTATACAGATCAAATTCTGCTGCCTTTCAAATATGGGGCGGTCGTGATGGCAAAGAGGGCGCAGAGCAGCATCATTCCGTATGCAATCACGGGGGAGTACCGGTTTCGCAGCAGGAATCTTCAGATAAAATATGGGGAGCCTCTTGACGTGGCAAATCTCACAGTGGAGGAGACAAATACGTTGCTTTACAATACGATCAGGGACATGTTGACACAGGAAATGGATACGCAGGGAAACCAACCAGTGGACAAAGCAGATGTTGTTACAGTAGATGAAAATATAGAAAACCAACCTGCGGACAAGGCAAATATTGACGCAGAAGATGGATACATGAGAAACCAACCAGCGGACAAAGCAGATGTTGACACAGGAGAGGAATACATAGGGGAATAAATATGCAGACAAATCAGATTAAGACACCGTGGTATGCTTTTTATGAGGGCGTCAGCGCGCATCTTGAATATCCGCGGGAGATGTCATTGTATGAGTTTATGGAGCGCAGAACGGTGCCGTTTATGAATAACTACTGTTATGACTATTTTGGGAGAAAGGCGACTTACGCGCAGCTGCACAGGGACATCCAAACCTGCGCGGACGCCTTTTTGCGGCTTGGCGTGCGGTGCGGCGACAGAGTGAGCATCTGTATGCCGAACACGCCGGAGGCTGTCATAAGCTTCTACGCGTTGAATAAGATCGGGGTTGTGGCGAACATGATCCATCCGCTGTCGGCGGCAGTGGAGATCTGCCATTATGTGACGGTCTCGGGGAGTGAATATATTGTGGCGGTCGATCTGTGCCTTCCAAAGCTTCGCGAGGTTATGAAAGAGACGGGACTCAGGCAGTGTATTCTGGTGTCGGTGGCGGATTCCATGCCATTTCATATGAAATTCGGCTATTATCTGACAAAAGGCAGACGTGCGAAATCCGTGCCAGGCTGCTTATTTTGGATGAAATATCTGACAAAAGGCAGGCTTGCGAAATCTGTGTCAGGCTGTCTGCCCTGGAAGCAATTTATGGCGATGGGACGAAAGGGCGCGGGGAACCTCAGTGACACAGGGCGCCGAAGCAAGGGAGACGATGTGGCGGCAATTCTTTACAGCGGTGGCACGACAGGCTCTCCCAAGGGTATCGAGCTTACCAACCTGAATTTTAATGCGCTGGCAGTGCAGGGAGAGGCAATGTGCGCCTGTCTGCAGCCGCAAGACAGGCTTCTTGCCATCATGCCCATATTTCACGGGTTTGGACTTGGAATCTGCATTCACACGGCGCTGTGCGCGGGTTGCATGGATATTTTGTTGCCCGGATTTGACGCGGAGCATTGTGCCAGGCTGCTCAGAAAGTATAAGCCAAATATCATAGCGGGCGTGCCAACTCTGTATGAGGCGCTGTTGAGGAGCGGTTCGCTTGAAGGATACGACCTTTCCTTTCTAAAGTGCGTCATATCAGGCGGGGATTCGCTGTCTGTCGCACTAAAACAGAAGGTGGACGAGTTTCTGCGGCAGCATGGTTCAAACGCGCAGATCAGGGAGGGTTACGGGCTGACAGAGTGTGTGACGGGGAGCTGTCTCACGCCGTTGCACGGATACAGGGAGGGGAGCATCGGCATTCCCTATCCCGATACATATTACAAGATTGTAAAGCCGCAGACACACGAGGAAGTGCCCTATGGCGAGGAGGGCGAGATCGTCCTGAGTGGTCTGACTGTCATGAAAGGATACCTGAATGACCAAGAGGAGACGGACAAGGTGCTCCAGAGACATGAGGACGGCAGGCTGTGGCTTCACACAGGCGACTTGGGAAGTATGGATTCCGACGGTTTTGTCTATTTCAGGCAGAGGCTCAAGAGGCTGATCGTCAGTTCGGGCTACTGCCTGTATCCGCAGTATATCGAGAGTGTGATCGATTCGCATGAGAAGGTGCTGACATCCTGCGTCGTCGGCATCAGCCACCCTTATAAGGTACAGGTGGCAAAGGCGTTTATCGTGCCAAAGGACAATGTACAGGATGCAGAAAAGCGGGCGGAGCTGCTACAGGAGATCCGGGAGCACTGTGAGAAAAATCTCGCAAAATACTCGTGGCCGTATGCATATGAGGTATTAGAGGAACTGCCCAGAACACTAGTGGGCAAGGTGGCGTACAATGAGCTGACAAAGGAGGACAGGTCTGATGAAACGGCGTAAGCTTACGTTTTTGCTAATCCACCCGGAAATATCGAGGACGCGGTACAATTTCGTTGGTGTTATCGAGAATGAATGTCTGGAGCTTGAGTACATATCCGCCCTGCTGAAAAAAGAGGGGCATGAAGTTGTGTTATATGATGGTCAGGTAGAGACGTTTGGCGCAATGCCTGCGATTCAGGAGACAGAGGCCGATGTCGTGTATATATGCGGCAGGGCGCGGCAGGAAAATTTTATGCTGGAGTACTGTCAGTACGCGAAGGAGTGCGGTGCGGTGACAATACTCGGAGGGCTGCACGCGCAGCTTTGTTATGAGCGCATGTACCGACCTTACGTGGATTTTATACTGACTACATTTGACATCTACAGACTTCTGGATATCGTGAACTATGCGGTGTATCACAAGAAGGAGGCACTGGCGCAGATGGCGGGGGTATGCTATCAGTTGGAGGGAACATGGCATTATCAGGCAGGGGAACCGTTTGACATCAGACGCCTGCCAAGTCCGGACAGAAGCTATTTTGACTCTTTCCTACACCGATATCAGTATCTTGAGCTTGGTCATGCCGCTTGGGTGCGGACTGCCTATGGCTGTCCATACAGATGTTCATTCTGCCACAGGAACAGGATGAATATGGGACAGTTAAGCAGCCGCGATATCGACGATGTGGTGGACGAAATCGCGCAGATCAAAGCAGAGAATATCTATATTGCGGACGATGATTTCCTGTATGACACGGACAGGCTGAACCGGTTTGTGAAAGAGGTCAGAAGGCGCGGGATTCATAAAAAATACATCTGTTATGGAAGGGCGGATTATATTGCCCGCAATCCCGACATGATGAAAAAGCTCAGGGATATCGGGTTATACTATGTTCTTGTGGGACTTGAGGCGATTGAGGATTGCTACCTGGAGCGTTATGAGAAGCACTCGGATATAGACGACAATATACAGAGTATTTTGACCTGTAATGAGCTGGGAATCCACATTATGGGAATGTTTATCATCGATTTGGGATTTCGCGCCAAGGATTTCAGGGCGCTTTACCAGTGGATTGTGGAGCATCAGGTGCGGCATGTGGCGCTGTCCATCTTTACGCCGGAACTGTGCACACCGACCTACGAGCGATACAGCGACAGGATGATCACGGACAATCCCTCCCATTTTGACTATCTCCACCTTGTAGCCCGGCCGGAGCATATGAGTGTGAGAAGCTTTTACTTTCATTATTATATATTGCTCATACGTCTCTTTCTCAAAGCGAAGCGGGAGGGGGTGTACGATTTTATTGATTACGGGGATTATATCAGGTCGTTTGTGGCAAATATGCTTCACAGGAAACGCCGCAATGACGATGAATAACATATGATATCGAAAGAAGGGAAAGCAATGAAGAAGATTATACCGAGCAGACTGGAAACGCGTGTACAGAAATTTCTCTACAGGACGATCGGGGAGCGGATTCCGGCGCGTGTGACGCCAAACCAGATCACGCTTGTCGGGGCATTAGGCGGGCTTGCGGGCATTGTCTGTGCCGCGCTGTCCGGGTTGAACAGGTGGTTTCTCATCGGAACGATCTGCGGACTTGCGTGTCATCTGGTCTGTGACGACCTGGACGGGTATGTGGCGAGGACGAGGAATATGAGTTCTAAGGCGGGTGGGTACTTTGACCTGCTGACAGATATCCTGCACATCACGTATCTGATCATCGCGCTCGCATTTACGGGGGTGATTCATTTTCATGTCGCGATTTTGATGGTGCCGGTGTATGCGCTGTTGATGTTTACAGCCATGAATTATATCCTGCATCTGGACGAATTTTTGTTTCCGAGGCTTGGGCCAATTGAAACACACCTGTTTTTTGCCTTGATCTGCATCATGGGAATCGTCTGTCGCCGCGGGGCGGGTATCGAGTTTTATGGATTTACATACAATCTGGCAGACTTCGTTGTCCTGGCGGGCGGGGCGCTGATGTATTATGAAATGATAAGGTTACAGGTACAATTATTTCGAAGGCTAAGGAACTGTGACAGGAAATACGATGAGAAATGATTTTGTATAGAAAGTGATTGCTTTTGGAGGCTGAGTGAATATGGCAGGGAACGCGATAAAAAATGATTCTATTTACATCGTGCTGGTAAAGGCTCACACGGGGCTGGGAAAGGTGTCGCGTGTTTTGTCTGGGGGATATGAGTATTCGCACATCGCAGTCTGTAAGGATGACCGTTTTGAGGATTTTATCACGTTTTCGCGGAGGCGGCACTATGCGCCGTTCGATGCGGGTTTTATGCATGAGACGCGCGGCTGTTACTGCTTTGGCACGCATGACAGGGTGAAGCTTAAGGTTTTCAGGCTGCCAATAGACCTGCGCGCAAAGAGAGAGGTTTACCATTTTCTAAGGCATGTGGAACGGCAGCAGGACAAATACCTGTTTAATCTGTACTCCATGGTTACGATGCCTGTGCTGCACGGATTTGTGATCGATGGCGCGCACAACTGCATGTCCTTTGTGGGGAAAGTCGTGGAGCTGAGCGGGGCAGTCCGGCTCGCAAGACCGTATTACCGATATGATATTCGGGCGCTTGATGCATTGCTGACACCGTATCTGTATACGGAGCGGTATTTTTCTGACAGGAGTTACTGGTGTACTTCTGACAGGGGTGCACAGACGCCGCCGGGGTATATGGACAGAGTTTCACTGAGGGAGAATATCAGGCTGTTTTTGCGCCTCAACAAGAGGTTGCTGAGCAGAATCAGGAAAGGAGGCCGTGATGCGGGCTGTCATATTTAATTCGGGAATGGGAAGCCGCATGGGGCAGGGCACCCGTCTGCAGCCCAAGTGCATGACAAAGCTTTATAACGGGGAGACTATTTTTGCCCGCCAGATCAGGATTTTAGGCGCGTGCGGTGTCGATGAGTTTGTTGTCACGACAGGGCCGTTTGCGGAGCAGATTGAGTCGCAGGCGGCAGCGTGCCAGCGGCGCAACCCCAGTCTGCGCTTTATTTTTGTGCCCAATCCGCAGTATCGGACGACCAATTATATCGTCTCGATGTATCTGGCGAGGGCTTATCTGGATACAGAGCTGCTGCTTTTGCACGGGGATCTTGTGTTTAACGAAAATCTGGTGCGGGAGATGCTGTCTGATCAGACGAGGTCGCTCTGCCTCTTTCACGAGGATAAAATTCTGCCGCGAAAAGATTTCAAGGCACAGTTTTGTGATGGAATATTGAAAAAAGTGTCCGTGCAGATATTTGGTACGGACTGCTACGCGTTTCAGCCGATGTATAAGCTTGGAGCTGATGCCGTCCAGATCTGGCGGGACAGGGTTGTCTTGTATGTGGAAGCAGGAAAAAATCAGGTATATGCAGAGGAGGCGCTAAATGAGGTCGCATCTGACATGAACATCTTTGGGATGTCATATAAGCCACACTACATAGATGAGATTGACAATGAGGAGGATTACATCAGAGTATCCATGGAGATTGGCAGATTTGACAGTTCATCGTTTATTCATCAGACATAATCCGTAAAGAAAAATTGCTTGACACCCACCACCTTTTGTAGTATCCTATTAAAGTCGCATAACAATATGACTGGAGGAAGTGGCATGGAAACGGGGAAGCTGATAGCTGAAAATGCAGTGAACGGACTGAAGAAAAGAGAATACAAAGGTATGCTCTATGATTTTTACGGAGATCTTCTGACGCAGCATCAGAAAAAGCTGTATGAAGATGCGATTTTCAATGACCTGTCTCTGAGTGAGATTGCAGATGAGCAGGGAATCAGCCGCCAGGGCGTGCATGATCTGATCAGGCGGTGCGACAAGATCCTGGCTGATTATGAGACAAAACTTCATCTGGTGGAAAAGTTCTCCAAGATCAAGCAAAATATCCAGCAGATTAACCGGCTTACAGATGATGAGCAGATAAAACGATTGTCGAATGAAATAATGGAGGAGCTTTGATCGGATGGCATTTGAGAGCTTAACAGATAAACTTCAAAATGTATTTAAAAATTTAAGAAGCAAGGGACGCCTGACAGAAGCCGATGTCAAGGCTGCGCTCAAGGAAGTCAAGATGGCGCTTCTCGAGGCGGACGTCAACTTTAAGGTCGTAAAGCAGTTTGTCAAGTCCGTGGAGGAGCGTGCGATCGGTTCCGATGTGATGAATGGCTTGAATCCCGGGCAGATGGTTATCAAGATTGTAAATGAAGAAATGGTAGCCTTGATGGGTTCTGATACAACAGAGCTGGAATTGCAGCCCGGCAAGGCGACGACCGTCATCATGATGTGCGGCTTGCAGGGTGCAGGCAAGACGACTGCTGCGGCGAAGATTGCTGGAAAGCTGAAATTAAAGGGCAAGAAGCCATTGCTTGTGGCGTGTGATATCTACAGACCCGCCGCGATCGAGCAGTTGAAAGTGAATGCGGACAAACAGCAGGTGGACTTTTTTGCGATGGGAACAAATCATAAGCCTGTCGATATCGTGAAGGCGTCCTTGGAACATGCCGCAAAGAATCATAACAATATTGTAATTATAGATACTGCCGGCCGTCTGCACATAGACGAGGAAATGATGGCAGAGCTGCAAGAGATCAAGGCGAATGTCGAGGTGCACCAGTCTCTTTTGGTCGTGGATGCGATGACCGGACAGGATGCCGTCAATGTGGCGAAGGAATTTGATGATAAAGTAGGCGTGAGCGGAGTCATTCTCTCGAAGATGGACGGCGATACCAGAGGCGGTGCGGCGCTCTCGGTAAAGGCGGTCACAGGCAAGCCGATCTTATTTGTAAGTACTGGCGAAAAGCTGACAGACATGGAGCAGTTCTATCCAGACAGAATGGCGAACCGTATTCTGGGAATGGGAGATGTCCTCACGCTGATTGACAAGGTTGCCGAGGCAAATCTTGATATGGATGCGGAGAAGGAAAAGGAAATGGCTTCGCGTCTGAAAAAGGGCAAGTTTGATTTTGAGGATTATCTGGAGAGTATGAGCCAGATGAAAAAGCTTGGCGGTCTGTCGAGTATACTTGGCATGATGCCCGGTATGGGAATCAAGGCGAGTGATATCGAGGCGGCAGTGGACGACAAGCAGCTTGCGCGCATGGAGGCGATCGTACTGTCCATGACACCCGCAGAGCGCAAGGACCCAAGACTGCTGAATCCGAGCCGGAAACACCGTATCGCAAAAGGTGCAGGCGTGGATATCGCAGTGGTAAACCGTTTCATCAAGCAGTTTGAGCAGTCCCAGAAGATGATGAAGCAGCTCCCGGGAATGATGGGAGGTTTTGGCGCAGGTAAAAAGGGAAGATTTAAACTTCCTTTTTAATACATTATTATATTAATAAAAAAGAAAGATTTATGAGGTGAAGAAAAATGGCAGTAAAAATCAGATTAAGAAGAATGGGTCAGAAGAAAGCTCCTATCTATAGAATCATCGTAGCAGATTCGAGATCACCCAGAGACGGAAAGTGCATCGAGGAGATCGGTACCTACAATCCAAACACAGACCCAAGCGAGTTTAAGGTAAATGAGGAGCTCGCAAAGAAGTGGTTGTCAAATGGCGCACAGCCGACAGAGGTCGTTTCTAAAATTTTCAAGGCGGCAGGAATTGAAAAATAAGATGAATCGAACACTCATGGAGGTGTGAATGATGAAGGAGTTAGTCGAAGTTATCGCGAAGGCTTTAGTGGACAATCCTGATGAGGTAGTCGTTACAGAGAAGACAGAGGGTAAAAATATCACTGTAGAACTTCATGTAGCACCGACCGATATGGGGAAAGTGATTGGGAAGCAGGGCAGAATTGCGAAGGCAATCCGTTCTGTTGTCAAGGCAGCATCTTCCAAGGATAATCTAAAGGTAGATGTTGAGATTGTGTAAGGTCATAAAAGGGTGTTCTTATGAACACCCTTTTCTTTGCGCAATACAGTACTGAAACATATTTTTGGAAATCAGAAGGAGGATTCATGGACGATTTATTGCAGGTAGGGGCGATCACGCAGCCGCACGGCATTCACGGAGAAGTAAAGGTGTTTCCCACCACAAATGATGTGAGGCGATTCAAGAAGCTCAAGGAGGTTATCTTAGATACAGGAAAGGAAAAGAAACTGCTTGAAATAGAAGGCGTTAAGTTCTTTAAACAGTATGCAATCCTGAAATTCAAGGGCTTTGACAGTATCAACGACATAGAAAAATACAAGGGAAAACCGCTGCTTGTGACAAGGGAAAACGCAGTAAGACTTGGGCGCGACGAGTATTTTATAGCGGATTTGATTGGTTTGGCAGTATATGATGGGCAAGACCAGTATCTCGGTGTGCTGACGAATGTGATCGAGACTGGCGCCAATGATGTGTACGAGGTCAAGTTTGAGGACGGCAGACAGGTATTGTTCCCGGCAATCAAGCAGTGTATCCTTGACGTGGATTTGGAGAATCGGAAGATGAAGGTACACATTATGGATGGACTGTTGGATTAGGGAGAGGATTTATGCATTTTCATGTTATGACTCTGTTTCCTGAGATGGTGCTTGACGGGCTTCGGACCAGCATTATAGGACGGGCAGAGGAAAAGGGCTGTATCTCCATAGAGGCGGTAAATATACGCGACTACACACTTGATAAGCATAAGAAGGTGGACGACTACACGTATGGCGGCGGGGCAGGTATGCTGATGCAGGCGCAGCCGGTGTATGACTGCTGGCAGGCATTGGAGGAGAGGATTGCACAGCGCAAGGGTGCAAAGCACAGAACGCGCGTCATCTATGTGACGCCGCAGGGAGAGGTTTTCCATCAAAAAAAGGCAGCAGAGTTGTCACAGGAGGAGGATTTGATTTTCTTGTGCGGACATTACGAAGGAATTGACGAGCGGGTGCTGGAGGAGATTGTTACGGATTATATTTCCATCGGTGATTATGTGCTTACAGGTGGCGAGCTTCCTGCGATGGTACTGATCGATGCCGTGTCAAGGCTTGTGCCGGGGGTGCTCAATAATGGCGAGTCGGCGCAGACGGAATCCCATGCCAATGGGCTTTTGGAGTATCCGCAGTACTCAAGACCGGAAATCTGGCATGAGAGAAGGGTGCCGGAGGTACTTTTGAGCGGGCACCATGCCAATATTGAAAAGTGGCGCATGGAGCAGTCTTTGGAACGGACAAAGGAGCGCAGGCCGGAACTGTATGAGGCATATATAAAATCTTGTCAAATTTTACAAAAATAGCGCGAGGAAACTGTTTAAAAGTGAAATTTTAGAAATTCGCTCTTTAAAATTACCGGGATATAGTGTATTATTAGGAAGGTAATATGTTCAAGTAAACGAATTATGGAAACATGTTTGAAGGGCACTGCTCTCAAACGATGGAGCGGCGTGCTGTAAGGGCACGCTAAGGATACGAAGATGAAAGGACAGCAATGGATTGTAAAGAAGCACAGCGCTGTATTCATTTATTTTTAAAAGATGAGTTGGATTTGGATACGGCATATCAGTTTGTAGAACATATATCTTCCTGTAGTGAATGTATGGAAGAGCTTACAGTAGAATACCTTCTGCTGGAAGGCATCAGCAGATTGGAGAATGCTGAGGATATTGATGTGCAGAGTGAACTGGAGGACAGGCTGAATCGTACTATTACGCGCAAAAAGTTATATAAACAGCTCAAAGCCGGTCTTTTTTTAGTTGGCTCTATGATAGTATGTATGTTTTTGCTGGGAGGAGTTTAGAGCTGAATGAGTAGAATTGTATTGATAGATGGTGACAGTATTTTACAGAAAGCTTTTTATAGTGTGCCAATGATGACGGATACGGCGGGATTCCACACCAATGCGGTCTATGGTTTTTTGAACCTTCTGTTTCGGATTACAACAGAAAAAAATGCATCAGAAAAACCAGAATATCTGAGTGTGGTATTTGAAGCGGACAACGCTGACAGCCAGAAGGCTTTACAGAAAATGCCAGCGGCACTTTGCGAGCAGCTTCCTGTTCTGAAAGAACTTCTTTCGGCGATGAATATATATATAGTGGAAAAGGCGGGCTGCAAGGTTATTGATATAATCGGTACCATCACAGCGCGTTCGGACAAAAAAATGACAGTCGTGTCATGTAATCGTGATTTTTTGCAGTTTGCATCGGAACATGTCAAGGTCAGCCTGCTTGTAACTGGCGAAGGAAAAATGGAGTTTGTGGACTATGAGGCAGTACCAGCACATTTTTGTGAAGCCTTGATATTGTCAAAGGCGCTTGGCATCGGCGAAAAGACAGCGGCAAATCTGCTGGATACCTACGAGTCGGTTGAGAATTTGTATGCGCATACAGACGAGCTGCCGCAGAAGAGCATTCGGGAGAAACTCGAGGAAAATAAAGAAAATATTGACAGATATCGGGATTTTTATACAATTCATACAGATGCAGCAGTTGATTATTCAGACGAAAAAGCTCGCTTCGATGCAGACAGCCTTTTTACGATAGAGGCGGACGCCCGATTGCGCCAGCTTGGGCTGAGCGGCAAGTTTGAGCAGGAGGGACAGGAGAACCGGACGCTGGCAGTCAATCTTGACAGAGACCTCAAGGTTGTCGAGATCAGGACAACAGAAGATGCCAGTCGTGCTTTTGAGACAGCGATAAAGGCTGGAAATGCCGCAGTCCGGATTGTCTATGCCAAGGCGAAGGACGCTGGCGAGCTGGGGACGTTTGCCGACGGGCAGATGCATTTGCAAATAGATGCGTCGGAGGAGGTATTTGGCTGTCTGTTGTGCGGCGGTTCTGAGAATGAGCAGAATGTGTACTTGATTGAGAGCAAAGAGGCAATCTCGGCAGCATTCTTGCAGGAACAGCTTGAGCGGCTGCTGCTGGCAGAGCAGATGATCGTCTCTGTGTTTGATGTCAAGAATGATTATAAAAATATAGTTTCAGCCGGGTGTGACAGGACACTCTCCGCATATGCGCTGACCAAAAATGTTTTTGACTGCAAGATTGCTGCGTATCTGGTAAATCCGCTCAAAAATGATTATGATAGCTCGGACATTGCAGCGGAATATCTCCATATCCAGCTTGAGAAGTGGGCGGAGGTGTTTGGCAAGGCAGACCTCGCCTCGGCATACCGCGGCAGGAGGAAAGAATGTCTGGCATATCTGGCAAAGGAAGCGTACTGTTTATACAAGGCAAGACCGATACTGGAAGTCACGCTGAAACAAAATCACATGGAGAAACTGTTTAGAGAGCTGGAAATGCCGCTTACGTATGTGCTGTTCGACATGGAACGGGAAGGCATTCTTGTCAAGCCGGAGGAGCTGAAGGCGTATGGAGAGGCGCTCAACGGCAGGATTGGCGAGCTTGAACAGGCAATTCACTCGGCGGCGGGAGAAAAATTTAATATTAATTCCCCGAAACAATTAGGAGAAATCTTATTCGAGCAAATGAAGCTGCCCGGCGGTAAAAAGACCAAGACGGGGTACTCGACAGCGGCGGAGGTGCTTGAGAAGCTAGCCGCAGACTATCCGATTGTCAAGGATATACTGGAATACAGAGGGCTTACAAAGCTCAAGTCTACCTACGCGGAGGGACTTGCGGCATTTATAGCTGCGGACAATAAAATTCACACAAACTTTAACCAGACGATTACGGCGACAGGAAGGCTGAGCTCAACAGAGCCAAATTTACAGAATATCCCAATGCGCATGGAGCTTGGCAGGAGGATTCGCAAGGTGTTCATTCCGCAGGAGGGCTGTATTTTCATGGACGCGGACTATTCGCAGATTGAGCTTCGTGTGCTGGCACATATGTCAGATGATGAGCAGTTGATTGAGGCTTACAGAATGGACGAGGACATTCACAGAATCACCGCATCGAAGGTGTTCCACACGCCTTTTGAGGAGGTTACGGACTTGCAGCGGCGCAACGCAAAGGCAGTGAACTTCGGAATCGTATATGGAATCAGTTCATTTGGGCTGAGTCAGGATTTGAGCATTACGCCCAAGGAGGCTAAAGAGTATATTGATGCGTATTTTGAGACATATCCGGGCATCAAGAAGTTTTTAGAGCAGATGGTGGAGGATGCCAAGGAAAAAGGATACTGTGAAACCATGTTTGGCAGGCGCCGGCCTGTCCCAGAGCTGAAATCCACGAATTTTAACCAGCGTTCCTTCGGTGAGCGTGTTGCCATGAATTCTCCGATACAGGGCACAGCGGCAGATATTATTAAATATGCGATGGTTCATGTGTATGATGTGCTGAAGGCGAAAGGCTTAAAGTCAAAACTTATTTTGCAGATACACGATGAACTGTTGATCGAGACCCGGGCGGACGAAATCGAGGAGGTACGGTCGGTATTGTCTCACGAGATGCAGAATGCATGTAAGCTGGCGGTAAATTTGGAGATTGACCTTCACACAGGCACAGACTGGTATGAGGCGAAGTAGTGTGAGAAGTGTGGAATCATGGGGGTTAACATGAAAATCATTGGGATTACAGGCGGTGTTGGCACAGGGAAAACGCAGGTGCTTTCGTATATCGAAGCCCATTACAAATGCAGGGTGATTCGGGCGGACGAGGCAGCGCATAGATTGTATGAGCCGGGACAGGCATGTTATCAAAAACTGGCGGCGCTTTTGGGACAGGAGGTGCTGAATGCTGACGGCACGATCAACAAGGCGGAGATGGCAAAACGGATTTTTCATGACAAGGCATTGCTCGAACGCGTCAACAGCATTGTTCACCCTGAGGTGAAGCGCTATATTTTAGCAGAGATTGCACATGAGCAGGAGAAGGGGATAACGGAGTACTTTTTTATCGAGGCAGCGCTTTTGATTGAGGAGCAGTATGATCAGATTGTAGATGAAATGTGGTATGTGCATTCAGATGTGGCAGTGCGGAAAAAGAGGCTTGCAGAGAGCAGGCAGTACAGTGCGCAGAAAATCGCGGACATTATGCAGGGACAACTGAGCGAGGAGGCGTTTAGAACGCACTGTCAGGTGGTGATTACGAACAATGGTGATTTGGAGGAAACCTACAGACAGGTCAAAGATATAATGGGAGATTGAAGTATGAATGAAGTGAAAGTAAACGGAGAAGATCTTGTTTTTGGACTTGATATTGGTACGAGGAGTGTTGTGGGTACAGTGGGTTACAGACAGGGAGACCGATTTGTCGTGACAGCACAGGAAATCCGCCAGCATCAGACGCGTGCCATGCTCGATGGGCAGATTCATGACATTAACAGAGTGGCAGCGACGATAGCGGATATCAGACAATCCTTGCAGGAGAAGATTGGCGTCAAGCTCGATGAAGTGTGTATCGCCGCCGCCGGGCGCGTGCTCAAGACGATGAATGTGCATGTAGATATGGACCTTGACCGGGAACGCAATGTTACAAAAGATGATATGAATAGTCTGATTTCATTGGGGATTGAGCAGGCCTTTTCGGATTTTCAGGAAAAGAATGATATGGATATGCATTTCTATTGTGTCGGCTATTCTGTGGTGCGTTATTTTCTGAATGGCCTGTGGATGGGACAGCCCGAGCACCATAAAGCGCGGACAATCGGTGCCGACATGATCGCGACATTTCTGCCAGATGATGTTGTGGACGGTCTGTACAGCGCGGTAGAGCTGGCGGGCTTAAAGGTTGCCAATCTGACATTAGAGCCGATCGCAGCGATACGGGTTGCTATTCCAGAGAAATTCCGTCTGCTGAATATTGCGATGGTTGATATCGGGGCGGGCACCTCGGATATTTCAATTACAGCGGACGGGAATATTATTGCCTTTGGCATGATTCCACATGCGGGGGATTCGCTCACAGAGATTCTTGCAAAGACATGTCTCATTGATTTTGGTACTGCGGAGATGATCAAGACAGCGGCGACACAGCAGGAGGAGATTGTATATGAGGACATCATGGGCATGGAGCAGATGATCACTGCCAAGGAAGTGATTGCCATCTGCCAGCCAGAGATTGAGAAGATGGCAAAATTAGCTGCCGATACCGTCAGAGAACTAAACGGCGGCACACCGCCAAGCGCTGTGTTTATCGTTGGCGGCGGTGGTAAAATCAGTGGATTCGACGACTTGATTGCCGCTGAGCTTGGTCTGGACCCCAAGCGTGTCGCACTGCGCGGGGAGGAGATCATGCGGGACATTGACTTTCCAGAGGGGGCGCTGCGGGATTCGACAATCATCACACCGATTGGAATCTGCTTGACATACTATGACCAGTATAATAATTTTATCTATATTACCTTTAATGGAAACAAAGTAAAGCTGTACGACAATAACAAGCTCACTGTTACCGATGCGGCAATACAGGCGGATTTCACACGGGAAGGGTTGTTCCCAAGACGCGGTGAGGAGTTGCGCTACAGCGTAAATGGACAGCCGCATATCACGAAGGGAGAGTATGGGGAGAGCGCCCATGTGTATGTCAATGGCGAGGAAGTAAACCTCAGCCATAATATCAGGGCGAACGATATCATCGTGCTGGAGGAGGCGACAGTTGGGGCGTCGGCGCATGATAAGATCGCGGACATTGCGGAATTTAGCGGAAGGATTCCTGTCCGCATCAATGGCGATGAGATGCAGCTTCCAAAGCCTGTGAAGGTAAATGGTGTTCCTGTGACAGAGGAGTACGAGATACAAAACGGTGACGAAATTGAGATTTCTACGGCATATACCTATGAAGAACTGTTTGCTTTCATGGATCTTTCGCCGGAGGATATGGTATTGCTTGTCAATGGGGAAAAGGTTGATGATACGATTGAGATTGTCGCTTCCGATCAGCTTGAGATTCGCAACCGCAAAGAGTATGAACTGAAGGAGATTTACAAGGAATCCCAGAGAGAGGCTTTCAAAGAGTCCGTGAAAGAGCAGGTTGCAAAGGCAGAGAAAATGAGGGAGCAGGCTGCGGCAAAAGCGCGTGAGGAGAAAGACCAGACGGCAAAAAAGGAGGCAGCAGCACAGACTGCGCATCAAGAACAGCCCGCAGAGGCAGCTGAGACAACGTCTGCTGAGCCAGCAGCGTCTGTGGAGTTTCCAGCTTCCGCGCACGAGTCTGCGCCGTCACCGGAAGCATCTGAGCCAGAACCCTCCTCAGAACCGGCAAAAGCCGTGTCTGCTGAACCAGTGCAGCCTGCCGAAGCTTTAGCAGCGCCGGCGGAACCGTCTGTTGAGGCGGCAAGACCGGAACCGTCCTCAGAAGCAATGGATCAAAAAGAGCAGACGACAAACCCATCACAATCCATGGAAAGTGAGCCGTCCCCGGCTTCGGCGCCAGAGGTGAAATCAGCAGAGGCAGCGCCGGCGCATGAGGCAAAGAAACCCAATATTCCAAAAACAGAGCCGGAAACAGGCAAGAAGATTATTGTCATTGTGAATCAAAAGCCGATTGTGATGCGGGGCAAACAGAGCTACATGTTTGTGGATATCTTTGATTACATAGATTTTGATACCAGCAGAATGCGCGGTTCAGGGATTGCAACCCTTGTGAATGGAAGAGATGCGCAGTATACACAGGAGCTTTACAACGGGGACAAGATTGAGGTTTATTGGAAATAAACGTGAGCCGCCGAGGGCGGCATGGGGGATAACTATGAGAATGTGCAGTATAGCCAGTGGGAGCAGTGGAAATTGTATTTATATCGGGACAGATGCCACGCACCTTCTGGTAGATATAGGAATTAGCTGTAAGCGCACGCTGGAGGGTCTTGGGCAGCTGGGACTTAGCGGAAAAGATATTGACGGAATATTCATCACACATGAACACTCAGATCACATCAGTGGTCTGGGTGTGATTTGCAGAAAATTTGGCATACCAATCTATGCTACAGACCGGACCATAGCCGCCATTAAGAAAGTGAGTAATCTGGGTGTGATAGAGGACTCACTTTTTCGTGTTGTGAAAGCAGATGAAAAATTTATTTTGAAGGATATCACAGTCAATCCAATGAAGATTTCCCACGACGCGGCGCAGCCTGTGGCATACCGTTTCCAATATGGAAACAAGCGCATGGCAGTTGCGACGGATTTAGGAATGTATGATGAGTACACTGTTGAGAGCCTCAAAGGTATGGATGTGCTGCTTTTGGAGGCAAATCACGATATCAATATGCTACAGGTGGGGCCGTACCCCTATGCGCTCAAGCAGCGTATTTTGGGGAAAAAGGGACATTTGTCCAATGAGCTTTCCGGCAGGCTGTTAAGCAGGCTGTTGCATGATAAGCTCAAGACTGTATTTCTGGGGCATTTGAGCAAGGAAAATAATCTGGCAGAGCTCGCTTATGAGACCGTGCGCCTTGAGATTTCTATGTCGGACAATCCCTATAAGCCGGATGATTTCCCTATTTATGTGGCAAATCGCAGTGAGATGTCACAATTGGTTGAAATTTAGGCGGATATTCGGTATGATGTATCGTAGCGCAGGATATATGAATGGAATGATAAAAGGAATCTAAAACAGATAGGAGTCAAACATGATGAAAAAAACAATTATCACAGTAGTAGGGAAGGACACAGTTGGCATTATCGCAAAGGTTTGTACATATTTAGCTGAAAATAAGATCAATATTCTTGATATCTCGCAGACCATTGTAGACGATTATTTCAATATGATGATGATTGCAGATATGAGCAAGGCAGTTAAGTCTGTCAGCGAGGTCTCAGATAACCTCGACAAACTCGGCGAAGAGATTGGTGTCATTATCAGATGTCAGCGGGAAGAGATTTTTAATAGTATGCACAGGGTATAAGCGGACCTTGGACTTATCATCGAGCTTTTCATAGGAGGACATTTGAAAAATGATTAATATCAATGAAGTGTTAGAGACAAATAAGATGATCGAGAAGGAGAACCTCGATGTCAGGACAATCACACTCGGCATTAGTCTGTTGGACTGTATTGACTCGGATTTAGACCGTCTAAATGATAAAATTTACAACAAGATTACGAAGGTGGCAAAGGATTTGGTGGCAGTCGGTGAGCAGATTGAGAAGGAGTTTGGCATTCCGATTGTCAACAAGCGGATTTCCGTCACGCCGATTGCGCTGGTAGGCGGCTCTGCCTGTAAGACTTCCGAGGATTTTGTGACGATTGCAAAGACATTAGACCGCGCAAGAAAGGATGTCGGCGTCAATTTCCTTGGCGGATATTCTGCGCTGGTCTCCAAGGGAATGACAAAGGCAGATGAGCTGCTGCTTCGCTCTATACCACAAGCGCTTGCGCAGACAGAGCTTGTGTGCAGCTCGGTCAATCTCGGCTCGACCAAGACGGGAATAGACATGGACGCGGTGCGGCTGATGGGAGATATCATCAAGGAGACCGCAGAGCTCACAAAAGATCAGGACTCCATCGGCTGTTCAAAGCTTGTCGTATTCTGCAATGCACCCGACGACAATCCATTTATGGCGGGGGCTTTTCATGGCGTCACAGAGGCGGACGCGATTATCAATGTCGGCGTCAGCGGTCCCGGTGTTGTGAAAAACGCGTTGGAGAGCGTGCGCGGGGAAACCTTTGAGGTGCTCTGCGAGACGATCAAAAAGACAGCGTTCAAGGTGACACGTGTCGGGCAGCTTGTCGCACAGGAGGCATCGAAGCGCCTTGGCATACCGTTTGGTATTGTGGACTTGTCGCTCGCGCCGACACCGGCAATCGGTGACAGCGTGGCGGATATTTTGTGCGAGATCGGATTGGAGTATGCAGGTGCACCGGGAACGACAGCGGCGCTGGCATTGCTGAATGACCAAGTGAAAAAGGGCGGTGTGATGGCATCCTCCTATGTGGGAGGATTAAGTGGTGCTTTTATTCCCGTCAGTGAAGATCAGGGAATGATTGACGCAGTTAACGCAGGGGCGCTCACGATAGAGAAGCTCGAGGCGATGACCTGCGTCTGCTCGGTAGGGCTGGATATGATTGCAATTCCGGGTGATACCAAGCCCACGACCATCGCAGGCATCATTGCCGATGAACTTGCGATCGGCATGGTCAATCAAAAGACAACGGCTGTGCGCATCATTCCTGTGATTGGCAAGACAGTGGGAGACAGCGCAGAGTTTGGCGGACTGCTTGGCCATGCGCCGATCATGCCTGTCAACCCGTTCTCATGTGATGCTTTTGTAAACCGCGGCGGCAGGATTCCAGCACCGATTCATAGTTTTAAAAATTAGTGATGAGCTGGCGGGTCAGTTCATTGCAGCGAAGAATGGCGGAGGTCTGACCTGTCAGGCGCCGCCTTTTTTGTTGAGAAATACTATCATATATATCGGCGGCGTGGAGATCAGCCTGCAAGGACATCCGCGCTGCGCCGTCAAGCTGTTTTAAAGCCATAGCAGGTTTGGTGATAACAGGAACAGAAGCGTTTGCTTTGATGGCTTTTAACAGATGCTTTCCATGTTCACTGAAGCCAAGAAGCCGCGCATACTGGGTGTAATCCTTGTGTTTCAGGGTATCTGCATTCTCCTGTGTCATGTCCAGCAGAATGTGCATCAGACTGCGGCAGATGCGGGTGTAGGTCAGATTTTTGGACTTGCACTGCATTGCAAAATCTTCAAATGACAAATACGCAGGCAGATGGCGGTACAGCGTGTGTGAGAGCTGTTTTCCAATATCATAATACGGCGCGAAAGCGTCTTTGCCGCTGGCATCGCGCAGCAGTTTATATAACAAAATTTCAGAAAAATCATCGGTGAATAAAAAATCCTGCTGGGACAGCAGTGAATAGACATTAGCTGGCACATGGGGGCTTGCTGCCGCCGCAGTCGCGCTATGCTCAAGCGCACTGCGCAACGCATTTGCCGAGACAAAATGGTCGGTATCAAGAACGTCTGAGGCGTAGCCTTCGCCTTTTCGCGCGAGTGTCGCCGGCTGGATAGCGCTGTTTCGCTGGAGGAGGGCTTTGACATACTCGATGCCTAGGATATTATTGGGGGCGTTTAAGAGCGTATCGGTATCTTTTTCAGGAAATAGGGCAGCGACAGCGCGGGCTCTGGCAGCAGGAAAGGAGCAGCCCTGTTTCAGAAAAATGTTCAACAGGGATTGATATTGACAAGACTCGCTCGCGATGATGCGGGCACAGTCTGAAATCAGTGATAGATCACCACATTCACTGCCAAAATGCAGGGAATCGACCACGCCCAGCTTGTCGATCAGAGACACTGCGCCCTGAGCAAAGTACTCTGCGCTGCCAAGTGCAAAGTATACAGGCAGTTCAAAGACCAGATCGGCGCCATTTGCAAGCGCCATCTGGCAGCGCTGGTACTTATCGACAATGGCTGGAATACCGCGCTGCATGAAGTCGCCGCTAAGAACGACAACAATCCAATCGGCGTGCTCTGCCGTGCGAATGGTACGAAGCTGGTATAAATGTCCGTTGTGGAACGGATTGTATTCGGCGATGACGGCTGTTACTTTCATTTATAAATACCTTTCATGATATATCAATTGTGTGAGGACAAGATTCATATTTGAATGTTGTCCATATATTCCATGAAATGACATACCAGTTGAAATTTCTGTCACATTGTGGTAATATTTGTTTGGAACTACCAAGATGGTAGGCGGTTAAACCTCTTCGGAGGGACTGTGACCCTCCGTTTACATAGAGATCCGTACAAGGTATGGAAATATGGAAGAAGAGGGTGATTCTAATGATGACTATTGACAGTCTGATCGCTATAATTAGTCTTGTATTGACTGCGTTCGGACTTGGATATACAATCGGCAGTAACAGTACAAAAAAATAACCGCCCAGCCCAACCAACTTAGCGGTTATTTTTAACATAAAAATTTGAATGGGCTAACCGTCTATCGGTAGTTCCATGAAAGGCATCTGTTGAAGCAGGTGTCTTTCTTTAGGTTTAATATACCATAAAGAAAAGAAGATTTCAACCTTCGGGAAAAGAAAATGGACTTTTATTTGAGTTAGTGAATTTTAAGAAAGCACATAATTTGAAAAATTTAACGCTTTCAGTAAATACAGTTGTAAGTCAGTTTAACACCACTTTACAACATTATTAATAATACCCATGTTGCTGAACTACCTTCTATGTTCTATCTGAAAGCATACAGCATCAGAGGGATATACTGCATGTGGCAGCTGTCAGTCTGGTTCAGCGGCGATTTTTCCTGCCATGCACAAAATATCTGGATCTGTTCTGGAAAAACGGTACTGAAAAACAGGCGTCTGACGCCATTCTCCTTATCCGTAGATGTAACATATGCAGGGACTGTCCTTTTTCCAAAAATGTTTGTAAGGACGCGGCGCGCAGCCACATAGTAATCACCGTTTTTTCATCAGACAGCGTAAAATCATTTAGAAATACCTTTCATGATATATCAATTGTGTGAGGAACATTTTATCATAAGGATATTGAAAAGTCACGCATTTTTCTTTAAAAGAAGTTTATGTAGTTTTAATAATAATAGATGCAAGAAAGGTATAAAAAAATATGAGAATAGAATCTACAGGAGCAATTTTATCATATTATCGAAAAAAATACGATTTGGCATTAGAGCAAGTGTGCGATGGAATATGTTCTGTTAGCACATTATCACGTCTGGAAGATGGAAGCAGATGTGCTGATTCTCTGACAAGCAGTCTGCTTCTTGAGCGCATCGGAAAACAGATATGTCAGTTTGAACTGCTTTTCAATGATGCAGATTATGAGTTGTGGCTTGCGAGGGAGTCTATTATAAAGAATATGCAGCGCAAGGAATATGAACAAGTACGACAGGAGCTCGTTCGTTACAGAAAAAAGAAAAAAATAAGTTGTAAAATTCACGAACAGTTTTGTCTTTGTCAGGAAGTCCTGATCTTGCAGGCAGAATTGAAGGATAGTAGTAAAAAATATCCAATACAGACAGAGATTTGTGAGACAGCGATGAGAGCATTGCAACTGACAAAACCTGCGTTTAATATAGAGCATCAATGGAAGAACGAGCTTTATACGACAGCGGAAACAGAGCTGATACTTGCGCTGGTTCAATATGGAGATTATCAAAAGACAAATATTGAGGTAGAGTATATATTGTCAGATTTGTTTCATCATTTAGAATATTATGATACAGATCGCAGAAGACAGAGCTTGGGGAATCAGCTTTTGATGGAATTAATCAGACTTGCACAGTTATTGCAGGATCAGGATAAGGTATTGGCGTATATTGACAAGGGTATCAATTATGTTGCGCAGAGCAGGGAAATTGCAGGACTGGATCGGTTTCGTTTTCTCAGAGCACAGTCATTGTTGATACGATATGGAACAGATGTTCGAAAGGGCCGCGTGAAAAAACGAGAGATTCAAGAGGAATGCCTGATGGCGTATAGCATATGCAGTGTATTTGGTGATTTGCAGCAAATGCATCAGATAGAACAATTTTGCAAGGAGGAACTGGAATGGCAAATTACAAAGCTGGAGATGTGATTCGTCTGACGAGGAATGCAGTTGGCTTGACACAGGAGGAACTGAGCGATGGTATCTGTTCTGTGGAAACGTTGTCTCGGATCGAGAACAACAGACATAAGATTAAAAGGGACATCTATAGAAGGTTGATGGAAAGGCTGGAACGGGGTATTCACGACAACTGTGCAGTATGCATGGGCAATGATATGTCCTTGTTAGAGGAGTACATCTTATTGGAGGATACTCTGTCGAAGCGGGAATACGATATTTCGAAACAATATTTGGCACATATTTGTGAGAAGATATCAGACTCCGTGGTGGACAGACAGTACTTGAAACGGGTTCGTGCTTTGGTGGACTATGAGCTGGGAGAGATCAGCGCACAGGTATTTATAAAGCAGCTACAGGAAGCTATGGAGATGACGATTCCAGCTTATGAAAGTTATCTGTGGGGAGATCAGCGTGGCAAGATTTATCCATACAGAGAGCAGGAGATTTTGATATTGATGGGAATGGGGATTGCATATTATGATGTAGGCGAGTTGGATAAAGATATTATTATCTATGAGACGATTATACGAAGTCTGGATGCTGAATATATGGATGAGAAAAACGCTGCGGAGCTGAAACTGATCAATCTGGCAAACTTAGCAAGACCGCTTGGTAAACTGGGACGATATGAGGAAGCATTGGCAAAAGCTGAAGAAGGGTTGAATATGGCAATCAGCCGTGGATATGCACATGGGTTGGTGGAACTTATGATGGGAGTAGCAGGGAATAGATTGAAACTTGCCAAAAGGAAAGAATCTGACGAAAGGGAAAAAGAATTAATGAATGCAAAAAAAATGATGCGACAAGCATATTATATTGCCGTCGCAAGAAAAGATATACACATGTTAAAACTAATCAAACAAAATATTAAATATTTTTTTGATGAGGAGATATCATAGAATGACTTCCTATTCCAGAAGACTATTCGTTTTCACTAGATCGGCTGTACTGTGGATTTATGGTTAAAATTACATGTGTCGTTATAAAAACAATACTTTTTTGATCAATTTCTTTTGGCGTTTCATTAGAAATACCACCTGAAATACATTAATTATTCATCATACCATAGAAATTTATCATTCACCATGTCAAAATTGGAAAAAATTTTTTTCTGGTTTTGACATGGTAAAATTTTGTCGAAAAGTGTTATATTAAGAGATAAATGACAGACATGAAAGTGCTCATAGAAGAATGAGGAGATGATGAAAATGAAAACACAATCACGGGTTAAATATAAACAGCTTGTAAAGTTGTTTGAGAATATGCGTCAGAAGCAGATCGGGCTTTTGCTGTTATGTATTCTGGCAGATGGATTAAATCTTTATATGCTCTTTCAGATACAGGAATTTGTCAATCTGGTGACAGGAAGAGAGAGTTTTGAGAAAGTATTGCAGGTTTTTCTTCGGATTGTGTTAATTGGGTTATTGTTTCTGATAGCACAAATTATTCAGGCAAATGAATGGCAGGTGTTTCGGCATTCCGTTATCAATCAGATGCGGACAATGATGTATCGCAGGCTGCTGACTTGGAAAGCAGCTTTTTTTGACAAACGGACAACAGGTGATATCGTATCATCGGTCATGGAAGATGGCTCTATGATTGCGCAGAATGCAGGAATCAGTATTTTGATGCTGATACTCAATCTTTTTAAATTGATTGTAGTAGCGGGTGTTTTGCTTTACGAAAATATGGTGATGGGACTGGCTGCGATCATTATATGCACAGCTTATTTTTTTGTAAATAATCAGATTAATAAAACGACGAGGGAGCGCTATCAGGAATTTTCGCAGGAGGAAGCGGATTTGACACAGCATGTCTCAGAAGATACGAAAGCAGTACTGGAGATTAAAACGTTGAATGAGAAGGCATATTTTAACCAGAAATTTGAGAATCATGTGTGGGAGCGCTATTTTAAGGCAGTGAAAAAAGTAATCCATATTGATACTTGTTCTACTGCGGCGATCAGTGTTATTTGTGCGCTGTTTCCATTATTGATGGTACTGATGGGGGGAATCTTTCTCTATTATGGGGAGATTACAGTTGGAACAATTATATTATTTTATACCTATTCACAGGAAATGATCGAACCGCTGCGCAATCTAGCTGATTTTTATCGAGGCAGGCAGAAGGCGCTTGGCTCTGCGGAGCGTATTTATGACTATCTTTTTACGGATGAAAATGAAGGAAAAACGTCATTAGATATAGAAGGAACGGTTGATTTATCAATTGATATCAACAGATTTGCATGGGCGGACAAGACGATTTTGCAGGATATTCATGAGACATATCAGGCAGGGGACTGTATTTTTGTCAAGGGGGACAGCGGCACTGGAAAGACAACACTTTTGAGACTGATTTGTGGTTTTTATCCCATACAAGATGGTGCGATCTGTATTAACAGAAAAGCGGTTGACAGGATACGGGAGGAGAGTCTGTTTAAAGTAGTTAAAATATTATTTCAGGAGCCGGTTATTCTGGAAGGGACGCTGCGTGAAAATATTGTGCTTGGGGAAGACTATTCCGACGACGAGATTATGATGGTATTGGAGTGTGTTCAACTAAAGGAATTGGCTATCGAAAGAGGTCTTGGATACCTCATTACAGAGGCGGGAAAAAATTTGTCAGGTGGTCAAAAACAGCGGCTGGCACTGGCAAGAATACTGATTCGCAGACCAAAGATTTTGATTATGGATGAGGCTACAAATGGTCTGGACGCCGACACAGAGGAACTTGTGATAAAGAGCATTAAAAAGTATATCGAAGAGAGCAGCAGTATACTGATTGTAACTTCACATAAGGAAGCTTTGCAGCGCATTTGCAACAAGACGATTGTTTTGCAACATGTATCGTAAGGAAGTAATAAGACACAAAAGGAGTGCAATAAAAGATGAAATCCATACTTCAATCCTACAAAGGAATGTTCAGAAAAAAATATGTAAAAATCTACCTGTTATACATGCTCTTTTTTATGGTGGACGGTCCAGTGCAGAATATGCTGCCTGTGCTCTTGGAGGAGAAGGGGCAGCCGGCGCGCTATTATGGCTATCTGCTCGCGCTGATCAATGCCTGCTGCGTAGTCGTGCCGGGGCTGGTCAGTATCTTGTCTGTAAAGTACAATGCCTATCGGGTGGCAGCGGTTGCAATGATTGCCGCCATTGTAACGGGCTGTATGGCTTTTGGCGTGAACCAGACGTATCTGCTGATTGCAGTTCTGGTGGTGCTTGCCTGTGCGCGCACAGGATTTAACTATTCGCTTGGAAATGATATCAACTATGAGATTGAAGACGAGCACCGGGGAAAATACTTTGCAGTGCGGGATTTATTCTTGTATGGAGGAATTTCTCTGGGGCTGTTTCTGGGCGGACTGTTCGTAAAGCGCGCCGGCGTCAGCGGAATGTATGCGGCGGCAGGGCTGCTGTATGTACTGCCGCTGGTCATGTTGCTGATAGTGCGATGGGAGTGTGGTGCTGGCAAGGACGGACAGAAAACAGACAGCGATGCCGAGGAGGAGGCAGAAGAACGGGTATCGTGGCGTGTTTTTCGCAGGATTGCGGGTGATAAAAAGTTCTGGTCTTATATGATTGTGAAGTTCTTTGCAAATATCTATGGGGTGGCGATGGAGTATCTGCCGCTGTATGCGCTGACGATTGGCATCTCGGTGTCAAATGTCATGTCGATCTTTTCGTTTATGACACTGTTTAATGCGGTCGGGGCGCTCTTTGTCAGCCATATGGGGGACTTGAAGGGCAGGAAGTGGTTCTATGTCTTTGATATTGGTTTTGATGCACTGCCGGCAATGATTTTTCTGCTGTCGCAGAATGTGCCTCTTTTTGTGTTTGGCATTATCCTCTCGATGGTGAAAGATGTGTTTGCGTCAGTATCCTTTGCTTATTTTTATGATGTTTTTGACGACCATAACGGGACAATCATTCTAGGCATTGTCGAGTCCTTCAGCAGCGCTGTCGGGATTATCATGCCTGTGGTGATTGGTTGGGTGTGGGAGGTTTCGCCGCAGCTTGTGTTTGGCATCGGTGCTGTGGGCTGTCTTTTGTCCGCAGGGGTCGCCGCGGTATTTCTTCCAAATAAAAAGTCGTCAGCCTAAGCGCTGGACTTGTTGGACTTGTTTTGATAGTTTTGATAATCTTCTGGAAAATACTGTTGACAAACATGAAATGGTTCTGTATAATAAATGAATGTGTGGATAGAGGTAAGTTTCTATCATATGGGAGTCTACAATGTTAGTGAATTTGACAGATGTATTTACAAATGAAGGACAAGTGCAGGAACAGACAGTATCTTATGATGCAGATATGTTTACTAGTCAGTCAGGAACTTTTTCAATCAAGGAGAGTAGTCCTGTTGCACTGAGGCTTTCGAATATAGGGCAGTCAAAAGCATTGCTTCAGGGAACTGCAAAGCTCACGTTTGCGCTTGCCTGTGACAGATGTCTGCAAGATGTTGATTATACATTTGATTTATCCTTTGACACAGTTGTCATCTCGCCGGATTATACAGGGGAGGACGCAGCGGAAGAAGCTGCATCAGAGCTGATGGAAGGGTATCACTTAAATGTGGATGAATTAATCAAAAATGAATTGCTGTTAAACTGGCCGATGAAGATTTTGTGCAGGGAGGACTGCAAAGGAATCTGTAAAAGCTGCGGCAAGAACCTGAATGATGGGGAGTGCGGCTGTGATGATTTCGTGCCTGACCCTAGAATGGCAGCAATTAAGGATTTGTTTGATGCGAATAAGGAGGTGTAACGATGTCTATATGTCCAAAAAATAAATCTTCTAAGGGAAGAAGAGATAAGAGAAGAGCAAACTGGAAAATGAGCGCACCTACATTAGTAAAGTGCAGCAAGTGCGGCGCTTTGATGATGCCTCATAGAGTATGCAAGGCTTGCGGCTCTTATAACAAAAAAGAGATCATTGCAGTTGATTAATGATGACAGATGAGATAAGGATGGAAGAGCAGATCATGACTCGGCCGTCCTTATTTTTTTCCCTTGATTTTTGGCAGGAGGTCTAGTATATTTATATAATATGGAGGATTATGGCAATGGAAGAAATGACCAATGTAGCAGTGGACGCTATGGGGGGCGATCATGCCCCGGCAGAAATCGTAAAGGGTGTTGTGGAGGCAGTCAACGAAAACAGCAGGATAAAGGTATATTTGACTGGCAGACAGGAAGAAATCAAAAAAGAGCTGGTACAATATACATACCATAAAGAACAGATCGAGCTTGTAAACGCTTCGGAGGTGATTGAAACAGCGGAACCGCCGGTGATGGCAATCCGAAAGAAAAAAGACTCGTCGATTGTGGTTGCGCTCAATCTGGTGAAGAGCGGCGTCTGTGACGCGTTTGTCTCGGCAGGCAGCTCCGGTGCAGTGCTCGTCGGCGGACAGCTCATTGTGGGCAGGATTAAAGGCATCGAGCGCGCGCCGCTTGCACCGCTGATTCCGACAGAGAAAGGATGTTCTCTTTTGATTGACTGCGGTGCGAATGTAGATGCCCGATCTTCTCATCTGGTGCAGTTTGCAAAGATGGGGTCGGTGTACATGGAGAGCGTGGTGGGCATTCCCAATCCAAAAGTAGCAATCGTCAATATCGGGGCGGAGGAGGAGAAAGGAAATGCGCTGGTAAAAGAGACATTTCCGCTGTTAAAAAACTGTCCAGAGATCAATTTTATCGGAAGCATCGAAGCGCGGGATATTCCGGCGGGCTATGCAGATGTGATTGTGTGCGAGGCGTTTGCCGGAAACATTATCTTAAAATTGTATGAGGGCGTTGGCGCGACGCTGATCAAGAAGGTGAAGGCGGGCATGATGACATCGCTCAGGAGTAAAATCGGTGCATTGCTGGTGAAGCCTGCGCTCAAAGAAACGTTAAAAACATTCAGCGTGGAAGAGTACGGCGGCGCACCACTGCTGGGTTTAAATGGTTTAGTGGTTAAGACACACGGCAGTTCGAAAGCGGTGGAGATTAAAAATTCCATTCTTCAATGTGTGACCTTTAAAGAGCAGCAAATCAATCAAAAGATAAAGGAAAAAGTGATATTAAAGGATGAATAGGGAAGGACCTGATACAATGGAATTTGAAGCGTTGAAGAAAGTTGCGGCGACTGTTTTGGGCATGGATCCGGAGGAGATTGAGATGGACATGACTTTTCTTACAGACTTAGGGGCTGATTCACTGGATTTGTATCAAATATTTATGGGTGTGGAGGAGGAGACGGGGCTTCATATACCGACAGAAGGTTTGGACAAGCTCACGACAGTGCGGGAGGCTGTCGAGTGGATTGAGAGAGCGGGAAAACTCTGAGAAAAGGAGTAGGAAAAGAATGCGAAATATGAAGGAAGCCCTGCATGAGTTACAGGGTAAAATCGGGTATCAGTTTCAGGATGAAACACTGTTAAAGCAGGCGCTGACACACAGTTCTTTTGCGAATGAACAAAAGATTAACAAACTGAATAACTACGAGAGACTGGAATTTTTAGGAGATGCAGTCCTTGAACTTGTGTCTAGTGAATTTCTGTACAATGAAAATGAGGACATGCCGGAGGGGCAGCTGACAAGGCTGCGCGCATCTATGGTGTGTGAGCCGGCGCTTGCCTACTGCGCGCGGGATATTCAGCTCAATACCTATATTCTGCTTGGCAAGGGGGAGGAGTCAACCGGCGGGAGAAAGCGGGATTCGATCACGTCCGATGTGATGGAGGCCGTGATTGGCGCGATTTTTATTGACGGCGGTATAGAAAACGCCAAAAAGTTTATCTACCGCTTTGTGCTTTCGGACTTGGAGGATAAGATTCTGTTCATGGACAGCAAGACACTTTTGCAGGAGGAGATACAGAAGAAGAACACATCACAGCTTCGGTATGAGCTGGTGGGCGAGGAAGGACCAGACCATGACAAACAGTTCAGCGTGGAGGCGTATCTGGACGAACATCTGATTGGCTCCGGTGTGGGCAGGACGAAAAAGGCAGCAGAACAGCAGGCTGCATATGAGGCACTCAAAAAATTGAAGGGCAGAAAATAAAGAATGTATCTAAAAAGTATTGAAGTACAGGGATTTAAGTCATTTGCGAATAAGATTGTGTTTCAGTTTCATCAAGGGATTACGGGTATCGTAGGACCGAATGGCTCTGGCAAGAGCAATGTGGCAGATGCAGTCCGGTGGGTGCTGGGAGAACAGCGCATCAAACAGCTTCGGGGGGAATCCATGCAGGATGTCATCTTTTCCGGTACAGAGCTGCGAAAGCCGCTGGGGTATGCATTTGTGGGCATCACGTTCGACAATTCAGACCACAAGCTTGCAATCGAGTATGAGGAAGTGACCGTGGCGAGGCGTTTATATCGTTCAGGCGAAAGTGAGTATTCCATCAATGGAACTCCCTGTCGATTGAAGGATGTAAATGAACTTTTTTATGACACAGGTATCGGCAAAGAGGGATATTCGATTATCGGGCAGGGCCAGATTGAAAAAATCCTGAGCGGTAAGCCGGAGGAGAAGCGTGAGCTTTTTGATGAGGCGGCAGGGATTGTCAAATTCAAGAAGCGCAAGGCTACAGCACAGAAAAAGCTGGAGGACGAGAAGAACAATCTGGTGCGCGTGACAGATATTTTAAGCGAGCTGGAAAAGCAGGTAGCACCTTTGGAAAAGCAGTCTGAGAAGGCAAAGGTATACCTTAGAAAAAAAGAAGAACTCAAGGAGCTGGATGTGAATGTCTTTTTATTGGAAAATAAAAAGCTGACACAACAACTAGAGGAGCTGGAAGGCAAGTGTGCCATTGCACAGGAGGATTACGATAATACTACAAGGCAGTATGACAGAGTGAAGGTTGAGTATGATGAGGTTCAGGCGCGCATCGAAGCGTTGGAGCAGGAAATCGAAGCCACCAGAACGACGCTGACAGATGCGAGTGTGACGCGGGGCAGGCTTGAGGGCGAGATCAATGTATTAAAAGAACAGATTAAGGGCGCGAAAGGAAATGAACAGCATTTCCGGGAGAGAATCACAGCCATCAACGAACAGATCGCACTCCGGGAAGGCGAGCGGGCGAAAATCATTGAGAGCAAGACCGCGTTAGATGAAAAGGTAGCTTCGCTGGAAAAAGGGCGCAGCGAGGCGAAGGCAGCGCTCTCAGAGGTACAGGTGCGCATCGAAGCGCTGAATCATAAAATCGAAGAGGATAAGAATCAAATTATTACGATGCTGGGCGAGCGGGCGACCATCAAATCAAAGATGAGCAGCTTTGACACGATGATGGAGCAGCTCCGAATCAGAAAGGCAGAGTTAAATTCACGCTTGCTGCGCGCCCGGAGTGATGAGGCAGAGCGCGACGCCGAGATCCAGTCGCTTCAGGAGGCGTTTCAGCGCATCACAGACGAGATTTCTGAAACGGCTGCACATCTGGCACAGATGGAGGAGCACAACAAGACATTTCGGGACAGGCTGCGCCAGAAAGACGAGGAAATCAAGGAAAGCCAAGGCGCATACCAGCGGTATAAATCACAACTGGATACAATCTCAAATCTCACAGAGCGGTATGAGGGCTATGGAAACAGTATACAGAAGGTCATGGAGCAGCGAGAGCACCATAAAGGAATTATCGGTGTTGTCGCAGATATTATCAAGGTAGATAAAGAGTACGAGACGGCGATTGAGACAGCGCTCGGCGGGAGTATACAGAATATTGTGACGGAGAACGAGGAGACTGCCAAGACCATGATTGGTTTTCTGAAAAAAAACCGTTTTGGACGCGCTACGTTTCTGCCGCTCACCAGCATAACGAAACCGCAGGAGTTCAAGCTGTCCGACGCCTTGAAGGAGAAGGGCGTCATCGGGCTTGCGGACACGCTGGTGCGGACTGATGCAAGATACAGAAATGTGGCAAAGACCATGCTTGGCAGGATTGTCGTGGTGGACAACGTGGACAATGCAGTCAAAATAGCCAAAAAGTACAATTACAGTATCCGCATGGTGACATTGGAGGGAGAGCTGCTTGTGCCGGGCGGTGCGATCAGCGGAGGCGCTTTTAAAAGTAATTCCAACCTCTTAGGGCGCAGAAGAGAGCTAGAAGAGCTGGAACAAAAGTTAAAGTCTGCAAAGAAAAAGTTAGAGGAAGCGACCATTGCCATTGAAAATATCAAAGTGGAGCGCAACAGTGTCCGGCGCAGCATTGAGGAAGAGAAGGAGGCTTTGCAGGCGTTATATATCAGACAAAATACTGCCAGACTGAATGTTGTGAGCGCGGAGGAGCGCAAAAACGAGGCAGAGCAGGGCTTTGGGGACTTGATACAAGAACAGCAGGACATCGAGCGCAAAGTGCATGAAATCAATGCAGATAAGGAAAAAACACGCCATGATTTAAAGGCGTCAGAGGAAAACGAAAAGCTGCTCGAGCAGGGCATTGCGGCGAACCAGAAGGAGCTGGAAACCTACCGGCTAGAGGAGTCTGGCAAGACTGGAAAAGTCGGGGAATGGGATGTTGAGTATGAGAAGCTGCTACAGAAACAGGAGTTTGAACAGACAAATCTAAACCGCATTGAGGGTGAGCTGGTGCGCAGCCGGGAAGAGCTGTGCGAGGTACAGACCAGTCTCGACAGTTGTCTGGCAGACCTTCAGAACCGGCAGCAGAATATCGAAGAAATAAAAAAGACCATCACCGCGTCGCATGACACACAGTCTGACGCGGAACGTACATTGAAAGAAAAGCAGCAGACAAAGGATGAGTTATCCAAGCAGCAGAAAAATTTCTTCAAGACCAGAGAGGAAATTTCCGAGCGGAAAAATGCGCTGGATAAGGAGGTATACCGTCTCAATTCCCAGAGAGAAAAGCTGGAGGATACAATCGAAAACCAAATTAATTATATGTGGAACGAGTACGAGATTACACTAAACAATGCAGCCTCCATGAGAAATGAGGCGTTGAAGGATATCTCTGAGATGAAAAAGCAGATCACCGCCATCAAGGACGCCATCAAAAAACTCGGTGACGTGAATGTCAATGCCATTGAGGACTATAAGGTGCTCATGGAACGCTATACGTTCATGAAAAACCAGCATGATGACTTGATCGAGGCGGAAAAGACGCTCGAGGGCATTATTGAAGAGCTTGACACCGCGATGCGCAGGCAGTTTGCCGAGAAGTTTGAGGAGATCAAACGGGAGTTTGACAAGGTGTTCAAAGAGCTTTTTGGCGGCGGCAAGGGAACTTTGCAGTTGATCGAGGAGGAGGATATCCTTGAGGCTGGCGTGCGCATCATCGCACAGCCGCCCGGAAAAAAACTGCAAAATATGATGCAGCTTTCCGGCGGGGAGAAGTCGTTTACCGCAATCGCCCTGCTGTTTGCAATCCAGAACTTAAAGCCGTCGCCGTTTTGCCTGCTCGACGAGATTGAGGCAGCGCTGGACGAGGGAAATGTCAGCAGATTTGCAAAGTACCTGAACAAGCTGACCAAGAGCACGCAGTTTATCGTCATCACACACAGGCGCGGCACGATGGAACAGGCAGACAGGCTCTATGGTATCACAATGCAGGAGAAAGGCGTTTCCACGCTTGTGAGTGTCAATCTGGTGGACAGTGAAGTGGAGAGCTGGAGTCAGGAGGAAGCAAAGAAAGAATAAAAAATCCTTGCATTTTCCCAGATTTTGTGGTACATTACTACTGTTGCGAAGAAAGAGATGGTCCTCTGGTACGAGTCATACTAGAGTATGATGCAGGCAATTACAGGATATAGCCGTAGTTGCGGTCGGGAAGTATTAAGAACGTCGAAAAAATAAGGAGGCTAATCAAATGAACGAAATTATCAGAGAAATTGAGAAGGAACAGTTAAAGGCAAATGTTGACAGCTTTAAGGTTGGAGATACCGTGAGGGTGCATGGTAAGATCAAAGAGGGAAACCGCGAGAGAATCCAGATCTTTGAGGGGACAGTTTTGAAGCTTCAGGGCGGCAGCAATAGAGAAACCTTTACAGTCAGAAAGATTTCAAACGGTGTCGGCGTTGAAAAGACATGGCCGTTACATTCACCAAATGTAGAAAAGGTAGAAGTTGTCAGAGCAGGTAAGGTAAGACGTGCGAAGCTGAACTACCTGAGAGACCGTGTTGGTAAGAAGGCTAAGGTGAAAGAGCTGGTGAAATAATTAGTTTGATTTACAGTTGCTGGAACGAAGAAAACAGTAACATGTGGCGGAGCTTGGGGACAGGCTCCGTTATTTTTTGACTTGCAATCATGATACAGATTGAGTATAATTATTGTTGTATCTTCGTATACATACATTGCAAAGGACAGAATGAATGGCAAGACGAAAGGGATTAACGTTTTATCAGAAGAAGAAAAAATTGAATATTGTTGTGGTCAAGGAAATTCTAAGCTGGATTTTCTGGATTTTTGCCTCAATATTACTGGCAGTCGTGACGGTTTTCTGTGTGGGAATGAAAACAAGTGTGATTGGTCCCTCTATGGAGCCGAGTTTGTATAATGGTCAGGAGATTTTTTTGAACAGGCTGATCTACAAGGTGGCATCGCCGCGCGAGGGAGACGTCATCGTCTTTCTTCCCAACGGCAATGAGAAATCCCACTATTATGTCAAACGTGTGGTGGGTGTTCCCGGTGATACGCTGTACATAAAAAATGGTATTTTATATGTCAATGACGAGGCGGTAGAGCAGTATTTTAACGACAGAATTGTCGAGCCGGGCTTGCTGGAGAGCGAGGTCATGCTGGAGGAGGACGAATATTTTGTGATTGGCGATAATTGTAACAACAGTGAGGACAGCCGTTCCGCCAATATCGGGACAGTCAAGAAGAGTTATATTATAGGAAAGGCATGGATGAAACTGGCTTCTGGCAGCAGTGAAATGGGACTGATTGAATAAAACGAAAGGCATGGCAAAAATATGGCAAATTATCAATGGTATCCGGGGCATATGACCAAGGCAAAACGAATGATGCAGGAGGATATCAAACTTATAGATTTGGTGATCGAGCTGGTGGACGCACGAGTGCCGCTCAGCAGCAGAAACCCAGATATCGACGAGCTGGGCAAAAATAAATCAAGAATTATTCTATTAAATAAATCAGATCTTGCAGATCCGAAAAAAAATAAACTGTGGATAAATTATTTTTCATCGAAGGGATTTCATGTCTTGGAAATCAATTCCAAGACGGGCGCTGGCGTGAAATCCATACAGGGTGTCGTGCAGGAGGCGTGTAAGGAAAAAATAGAGCGGGACAGGAAACGGGGGATTCTCAACAGACCTGTGCGCGCAATGGTGGTGGGGATTCCCAACGTAGGCAAGTCCACGTTTATCAATTCCTTTGCGGGCAGGGCTTGTGCCAAAACTGGAAACAAGCCGGGGGTGACGAAGGGAAAACAGTGGATACGTCTGAATAAAAGTTTAGAACTGTTGGATACCCCGGGGATTTTATGGCCAAAGTTTGAAGATCAGGCGGTGGGGCTTCGGCTGGCAATGATTGGCTCTATAAATGATGAGATTATTCATTTGGATGAGCTTGCGTATGAGCTGACTGGCTTTCTGTGCAGGGAGTATCCCGGACTGCTCGAGCAGCGGTATGCGATAGAGATAACCGACGGGCAAGATGCATACGAGACGATCAAGGCAGTATGCGTCAGCAGGAAGTGTTACCTGAAAGGAGAAGAACTGGATATCATGAAAGCCTCCTCGATGCTTGTGGAGGATTTCAGAAACGGAAGAATAGGGAAAATTACATTGGAGATGCCGGAGGAATGATGGAAACGGAAATAATAGAAACAGAGGAAAACAAAATGAAACACGTATTGAAGGAAATATTGAGTATCAGCATCTACCTGTTGCTGGTGTTCTGTGCTGCGTATCTGATCGTTACCTATGTGGGACAGCGGACGCAGGTGAGCGGGAGCAGTATGGAGACGACGCTGAGTGACGGAGATCATCTGATCGTTGACAAGATTTCGTACCGCTTCGAGGACCCGGAACGGTTTGATATTATCGTATTTCCATATCAATATGACACAGATACGTATTATATCAAGCGAATCATCGGAATGCCCGGCGAGACAGTTCAGATTGATGACAGCGGAAATATTTACGTGGATGGAGAATTATTAGAAGAAGCGTATGGACGCGAAGTCATTCAGAATCCGGGAAGGGCAAACGATCCGATTCTGCTTGGCGATGACGAATATTTTGTGATGGGAGATAACCGGAATAACAGTTCGGACAGCCGCGATCCTTCTGTTGGGAATATCCACCGCAAGGACATCATTGGCAGGGCATTTATCAGAATCTGGCCATCTTCCAAATTTGGAATCTTGAAACACCAATGATTTAAAACCAGTATAAAATACAGAAAGGACACATGATCTTGTGGAAAAAATAACAGAGCAGGATTTTATAAAAAAAGAAAAAAATATACAGGAAATCAAAAATGAATTAAAGGCAGCATGCGAAAGTGAGCTGCCTGTTTTTGTGGAGAGGTACGAAACCGACAAACGAAGCGGTGTGCAGAAGCTTGTGGAAAAGGCAAAGAAAGCGATAGATGCCTTTGACAAGGAAAAACTACGAACAGAAGCCATGAAAAAGTATGAGAAGCAGTACGCTTCTTATGAATATATCTGTGGAATTGATGAGGTCGGCAGAGGTCCGCTCGCCGGACCTGTTGTAGCGGGGGCAGTCATACTGCCAAAGGACTGCCAGATTCTATATTTGAATGATTCCAAGCAGTTGAGCGAGAGGAAGCGCGAGGAGCTGTATGACATAATTATGAGGGAAGCCGTGGCAGTGGGAATCGGCATGGTGTCCCATGAACGCATTGATGAGATAAATATTTTACAGGCGACTTATGAGGCGATGCGTCAGGCAATCAGCAAGCTGAGCGTGAAACCAGATCTTTTGTTGAACGATGCGGTCACAATACCAGATGTGCAGATCAGACAGGTTCCGATTATCAAGGGAGATGCAAAGAGTGTGTCGATTGCCGCGGCGAGCATTGTCGCAAAGGTGACAAGAGACCGTCTGATGGTGGAATATGACAAAAAATATCCAGAATATCATTTTGCGGACAACAAGGGTTATGGCGCAGCGGTACATATCGAGGCATTAAAAACACACGGGGCGTCTCCGATTCACCGCAAGAGTTTTATTAAAAATATTACAGATGGTCAGGAAATGCAGAATTAACAGGGCAGCAGTTTGGCAGAACATGAAACTGCTGCCCGGCAGGAGGGGAAGTTTATGGACAGTGTATTGTCGGGATATTCACAGAACTATAGCGGAACACAAATCGGGCAGGGACAGGGATATACAGGAAATGTAGGCACTACAGGGAGTGCCGCTTCTGGCAGTGCGCAGGGCGTGGACGTGACACAGTTACAGCCCGGCGATACATTTCAGGGAGAGATTGTCTCTGTCAACGGAGAAGATGTGCAGATACAGCTTGCAAACGGGCAGTATATGGCTGCTAGGCTGGAACGCGATGTGCAGCTTGCGCTTGGGCAGGTCATGAATCTGCAAGTGCAGTCCAACAAGGATAACCGCGTGGTGCTCAAACCAGTATATGATGGCAAAATGCAGATGCTTCGCGTGGGTGAGGCGGCGCTGCGCGCGGCGCATATGGCAGTCAATGACAGGACGATGGCACTGGTGTCTACACTGTTGGAAAACGGTATGTCGATCAACAAAAATACGTTGATGCTGTTTAACCGTCTCACGCTGCAAAATCCCAATGCGAGCATGGCAGATTTGATTAAATTGACCAAATTACAGCTTCCCGTCAACGACAACAGTCTATCCCAGCTACAGCATTATGAAAATATGGAGCATAAGCTGTTAGATGGGATTAGAGAAGCGTCTGACGAGATATTAAAATTATATGATGCGCTGACTGGAACGGCAGCGGGACAGGGAAACCAAAATGGGGCTGCGCAAGGAGCTGCTTTGGGGCAGACGGCACTGGCAACTGGCGGAAAATTTATGGAACAGGTGCTTGTGCTGCTCACTGGAGAGGAAGGTCAGACGGGCACAGCACAGGGCAGCGGAAACGTAAATGCAAATACAGATGCCGCGGTCTCACAGGAAAATCAGGGTGTAGTGCATGAGCAGAACAGTGGTTCAGCGCAGCCCAATACAGAAAATGTGATACAGACTCCTATATTGGATAAGGCACAGCAGCTTGCAGAAAATCTTATTGGAAAGAATATGGAAAGCGATACCAGTGTGAAAGCGAACCCGCAGGAATCCGCTGAGAAAACAGAATTGCAGCATACAGAGCAGGCGCCCAAACAGGCAGAGACGACAGGAGCTGCAGCGGGCAAGGCGCTGGAAACCATTTTAAACCAGCTCAAGGGCGAGACACCACAGGCAATGCCGGGCAAAATTATTTCGTTTATCCGCGGAGGGCTCAAGGAAGGCACGCTTGGGCTAAAGGACGTAAAGCAACTGCTGCTGGACAGTGAGATTGGGAGACAGCTTACAGCGGAACAAAAGGCTGAGATTTTTCGCTCAGAGCCATTTAAATCCATGCTCAAAAACGGGCTGCAAAAGCAGTGGACCTTGTCGCCGCAAGAGCTGGCACAGGAAGGCAAGGTGGAGGAGTTCTATCAAAAGCTTGCCAGAGAAAGCAGCCAGCTCACACGCATGATGAACGAGGCAATGCAGGCAGGCGGGCAAAATGGCGCAGGGACGCCTGCGCGTGCAATGGTAAACCTCAGTGAGAACGTCGAGTTTATGAATCAGATGAATCAGATGTTCACGTATGTACAGCTTCCGTTAAAGTTTGGCAATTCTCAGGCGCATGGGGATTTGTACGTCTATACCAACAAGAAAAATATGGCGCGCAAGGACGGTATGCTCACGGCATTTCTGCATCTGGATCTGGATTATCTGGGGTCGCTGGATGTGAGTATTTCCCTTCAGACCGAGCGGAATCAGGTCACTACAAAGTTTTATCTCGACGAGGCGTCGATTGCGCTGGTGGAGGAGCATATCGACGAGCTGTCCCAGAGACTGCTGAAAAAAGGATATCAATGCAAAAATATGGTTCTGGAGAAGAATGAGGAAAAAACAGTTCTGGAGCATATGGAGGAGCAGGTGGCAGGCGGCAGCGCAGTTCTTGGATATCGGACTTTTGACACAAGGGCATAAAGAGGGTGTAAAATAGATGGCGGTGGATAAAAATAATAAGGTAAAACAGGCAGTAGCGCTCGAATACGACCCGGCGGACAGCGCGCCCAAAGTGATTGCGATGGGGCGCGGCGCGCTGGCGGAAAAAATTATAGAGCAGGCGAAGCAGGCAAACGTGCCTGTCCACAAAGATGACAAACTGGCAAATACCTTGTCTAAACTGCAAATTGGCGATATGATACCACCAGAGCTCTACGAGGTTGTGGCGGAGATACTAATGTTCGTGGACAGTATGGATAAGATTAAAGCGAAGGTGAGTGCATATCAGGACGGCAGCAAGCCGTAGGGATTGACAGGGAAGGATAAATGAATACGAGGGAAAAGGGCGCGGCATATGAGCAGCTTGCCATCAATTATTTGCAGGACAGGGGTGTAGCGGTATTAGAGCACAATTACAGAAACCGCAGGGGCGAGATTGATATTATTGGAAAAGATGGAGACTACACAGTCTTTATCGAGGTAAAATACCGCAAGGACAGCGCAGCCGGCCAGCCTGCGGAAGCAGTGACTTACGGCAAGCAGCGAAAGATCTGCAAGGTGGCAGACTACTATAGAATGATGCATCAAATGGGAGATTTCACGCCAGTTCGCTACGATGTAGTTGCAATCTGCGGCGCGGAAATCACATGGTATCAAAATGCGTTTGAGCATATTTATTCGTAATACAAAGTTTTTCATCTTGATTTAAGATTCCGCACGGCGGAATCATGGAGGTTCGCATGGAAAAAATTATCAGACATGGAAACCGCGGCACATGCAGGCTTGACTATGACAAAGCACATCGGGAAATGGCATACTTTACTTTCGCAGGATTGGAACAGACGGGGATTGTAGACCACTTTTTCTCGACGCGGTACGGCGGAGTGAGCAGTGATTATCTGTATTCCCTCAATTTTAGTTATGCGCAGGGAGACATTAAAGAACATGTAGATGAGAATTTTAGAAGGGCTGCGGCGCACATGAATATGACCAGCAGCGACATTGTATGCTCTCAGCAGACGCATACCACAAATGTCCGCAAAGTTACGGCGCTCGACAAAGGAAAGGGCGTTGTCTGTGAGCGGGATTACACTGATGTGGACGGTTTGATTACCAATGAAAAAGGGATTATTTTAGCGACCTTTTATGCGGACTGTGTGCCGCTTTTTATCGTGGACCCTGTGCATCAGGCAATCGGACTGTCACATTCAGGCTGGCGCGGCACGGCGGGCAGGATGGGGAAGGTGACATTGGCGCAGATGCACAAGGAGTATGGCACGAAGCCTGAGGAGGTTCGTGTCGCGATCGCGCCGTCAATCTGCCAGCACTGCTACGAGGTAAGTGAGGATGTCGCAGCAGCATTTGAGCAGGCGTTTCAAAAGGACGATGCAAAGGCAGCAGAGTACCTTGCGCGGTATCAGCAGGACTTTACACAGAAAGAGCTTGACGACTGTCTGGTGTATCAGAAGGAAAATGGCAAGTATCAATTAAATTTATGGTATGCTAATTTCAGGGTGTTTCGCGATGCAGGCGTGCCAGATGAAAAGATTGAGGTGACAGATGTGTGTACCTGCTGCAATCCAGAACTGTTGTTTAGCCACAGGGCGAGCAAGGGGCGGCGCGGGAACCTTGGGGCGTTTTTGATGCTCAAAAAATAGACCACAGCGGGGTGAGTGTATGGGGTATTACCTGAATCCAGATAACAAAGGCTTTTGGAAAGCGGTGCGATCAAAGATTTATGTGGATAAGACAGGACTGATCGCCTGTACCAATGAGCTGATCAATACCGAACAGCAATACATCTGTGTCAGCAGACCGAGGCGCTTTGGGAAGTCAATGGCGCTGAAAATGCTTGCCGCCTATTATAGCCGCGGCTGTGATTCAACAAAGTTATTTCAGGGGCGCAAGATAGAAAACGCAGATACCTTTTACGAGCATCTGAATCAATATGATGTGATTTTTCTAAATATGCAGCAGTTTTTGATTGAGGCGGAATCGGAGCCGCTGACGAAATATTTAGAGCGGGAGGTACTCAGGGAGTTTCGGTGCGAGTATGGCGCATGCTTGAGTGAACAGGAGCTGGGACTGGCGGCGGCACTGAGGAGAATTTATGTGGAGACGGGCAGGCAGTTTATACTATTGATTGACGAGTGGGACTGTGTGATGCGGGAGCGGCAGGAATCAGAAGCGATGCAGAAACAGTATTTGGATTTTTTGAGAAATCTAATAAAAGACCAGCCGTATATCGCGCTTGCCTATGTGACCGGAATCCTGCCGGTGAAGAAGTATGGAGAACACTCGGCATTGAATATGTTCACCGAGTATTCAATGACAGAACAGGATATTTTGGAGGAATATACAGGATTTACAGAGCCGGAGGTGGCAGAATTATGTGACCGTTTTTCCATGGATTTTCATGAAATGAGCAGCTGGTATGATGGCTATAGGTTCGCAACATTTCGTCATATATACAATCCGCAGTCCGTAGTGGAGGCAATGCGCCGCCATAAATATTTAAATTATTGGACGGCTACAGAGGCGTATGACGCGTTGAAAGTATATATTGACATGGATTTTGACGGACTGCGTGCAGATATTGTGCATATGCTTGGCGGCGGCTGTGTCAGAGTGAATACCCGCAGCTTTCAGAATGATATGCGCAATTTTAAAACAAAAGATGATGTTCTGACACTCCTGATTCACCTAGGATATCTTGGATATGATGCAATGTCGGAGGAGGCGTTTATTCCAAATAAAGAGATTATCATGGAATTTGAGAATGCAATGAGCGTTGGCGGCTGGTCAGAGATTATCAATGTATTAAAGGCATCGGAAAAGCTTCTTGAGGACACACTTCGATGCGATGAAAAAAGTGTGGCGGAAGGACTTGACAAGGCGCATACGGAAGTCGCCTCAATACTGACCTACAATGATGAAAACTCTCTGGGATGTGCGATCGGACTTGCATATTACAGTGCGAGAAAGGATTATAAGCTTATACGGGAGTTTCCGGCTGGGAAGGGATTTGCGGATATTGTTTTTCTGCCGCAGCCCCGTACTGCGAAGCCGGCGCTTGTAGTGGAATTAAAATATCAAAAAACTGCGCATACAGCCATTCAGCAGATCAAGGACAGAAATTATGTACAGGCGCTGGAAGGTTATGTGGGTGATATCCTGCTCGTAGGAATCAGTTATAAGAAGGATTGCACCAATAAACCGCACCACTGTGTGATTGAACGCATCCAAAAAGAATCAAAGCCATTTTCATGATTTGTGAAATGGTCTTTGATTTTTTTTGACATTTTATATATTTTTTTGTATAGATGTGATATGATATTTATTAGATTTGATGAATTACTCCATGAATATATCTAAACAAATCTTTAGGAAAAGTGGAAAAACATATAATTAAGCAGGGAAGAGACATCTTCCCTGCTCGCCGCGCGCCCCATACGCCGCTTTTGCGGCATACTTCTTTTGCATGAGGCTGCGCATAAAAAAGGGGAATCACTGTAAGATGAACACAGAAAATCATATCAAACCATACCTGCATCATGCGAAATATTATGAGACAGACCAGATGGGGATTGTCCACCATTCCAACTATATCCGCTGGATGGAGGAGGCGCGTATGGACGCCATGAGCCAGTTTGGGATTTCCTACTGCGATATGGAACAAAGCGGTGTGATCAGCCCGGTCGTGTCGGTATCCTGCCAGTATAAGGCGATGGTGCATTTTGATGACACCGTTCAGATTCAGGTCAAAGTGACAAAGTATAATGGTGTGCGGCTGGATTTTGAATACGAAATGACTGACAGCAGCACCGGGGAGCTGCGAACGAAAGGGACCAGCACGCATTGTTTTCTGGACCGGGAGGGACATGTCATTTCGCTGAAACACGATTATCCTGCGGTCGATGCATCTTTTCGGAAGATGATGCAGTGACTTTGAATTTAGGAGGTATGAAAGATGGATGTAAAACCAGTATATGAACTGCGGGAGCGGCTCCGCGCAGCCGTTATCGCAGGGGCGAATTTGTTGTCGGAGGATTTCCGTCTGCGGCGTGCCCTCGAAGCATTCAAACCGTTGGAGATGGCTTCCCCCGTCTTTGCGAAAGTGGGGCAGCTGACAGCACAGCTTTTGTCGCCAGACTGTTCCTGTCCACAGCTTGCGTTATTGGACGCGATCGCACTGCTCGATGCCGTTGTCTGTACTCTTGCAGCAGTGGACGCAGAGGGGAAGGTCGAGACGGCAGATCTATTCTGTGTGGCAGGGGATACAAGGAGTGTGACAATCCATGCGCCCTGTTCGCAGATCAAGGGCTTGATCGAGGCACTCACGACCAGCGGCAGCGGTCACTATGCGTATGTGGAGGAGCTGTACAACACAAGACCTTGGATTTTTAAGGATTACCGTGTGAAATATGCGATGGTGAAGGCGCTTGGCGCCTCTTATTCAGAGCTTGCCGATCTGGTGCAGACAATGCTGTTTTGTGAGGATGCGTCGATCGTGCCGTTGTTAAAAAAGGATTTTAATCCAAAGGGTAAAATGGAAATGGTGCGCAGACTGCAATTGATTGGCAGTATTGCCGGGGCAGAAGAGAACGATTTTTACCGGGAAATGTTACCAGATGCCACGAAGGATATTCGTCTGGAACTGCTCCGCCTGCTGCGTCTGGACCAGTCCAATATCGAACTGCTGCTGCAACTGGCACAGACAGAAAAGGGCAAAAATAAAGAGATGGCACTTGAGTCACTGGGGTGTATGGACGACGACAGAGTGGTTGTCATTTATGAGAAAATGGCGAAGAAAGGGCTCTCAACCGTATGCAGATGTCTGCTGACATCGACGACAAAGAGTGCGTCAAAGCTGATTGCCCGGCTGTGTATGGAGCTGCTTGCGAAGGTACTGGCATCGAAGGACGAGCTGAGGCGGTCGGACAATGAGATCTGTGCCAAATGTAACTGTGATGATGAGAACAAATGCCCGCTCAAAAATACCCTGAAATATGAGTTTTGTCAATGCGTGGAGGCGCTGATCGGCAAGAGCGGCGATGAAGTGATTGCATGTTATCAGGAGCTGCTTGCACATCAGGAAGAGCTCAAAGTCATCAGCAAAGATATGAATTATGATGTCATCACAACCGGATATAAGAGCTGGAATGACAAGAAGAAGCGTCCGTGGGATCAGGTGATCGGTATGCATCTGGCAAGCTCGTTTGTCCTGAATGACGCACCACAAATAGCGGATTTTATCATGGCGCAGGCAAAGGAGAATGTCTACTTTCTGACAGCGGCGTCACTGGTGAAGCTGTGCCGCGATGAACACTGTACAGAATGGTTTGATGCACAGTTAAGTGATGGCGTCTATGCGAAAGCTGATGTGAATAAATTGACTGCAATCAAAGCTGCATTGCAGTATATCCAGTGGGACGCGTCGCGGCATGCGTATGTTGCGACTGGTCACACACAGGGAAGTGATGAGGAGGTAAAGCGCACAATAGATATTCCCGGACACAGAGCCATCTTAGACTGGATGATGCAGGCAGGATGGGACGAGCTGGTTTACCAATGGACAAACAAAGACGACCCGGCGGAATGTGCTAAGGTGGGAGAATGGTTTTATGACAGATGTCTTGCGATTGGGCGGCATGGCGGAACACCCGCATCCTCAATGCTGTATTCCTATCTGGAATATATGCAGAGCTGCGGATGGAAAAAATGCAAGGGGCTTTCGAGCGTCTTTGCGTTGGTTCTTGGCAATATCATCGCCAGAGAACCGTGGCAGATACGCGCCTTTTTCCAGAGGCTTCCGGGCGACATGGAGGCAGTGCTGGCAGAACTTGACGAATTTATCAAGCTGGCGGAGGAGCAGACGATCAAGGGCATGACCGCGGAGGTGGCAGAGTACAGCAAAAAGCTGAGGAAGCAGTTGTAGGCTTATCATATTATTTTATAGAGGAAAGGAATCGAAATCACATGAGAGAGATCAATGAACAACAAATCTTAGCGCTGGCGCCGAACGCTGCGGCAGCTTCAAACGGCAAAAAGATATCACAGAAAGGCGGCTTTGTGAAATTAGAGCAGTCGCAGGATGATACATTCTATATGGGCGAGTGCACAGGCAGCGGCAAGAGCAACTATATCACATCGGCAGACTACATAGATGAAAATAATCCCGTGTTTCGCTGTTCCTGCCCCAGCAGGCAGTTTCCGTGCAAGCACAGTCTGGCACTGATGTATGAGATGCTTGCGAAAAAGACCTTTGACATCTGCGAAATCCCGGAGGATATCCAGAAAAAGCGCGAGAAGAAGCAGGCAAAGGAAAACAAGGCAGCCGAGGTGGCAAAACCAGAGAGCGAGATGACCGAGGAGGAAAAGAAAAAGGCCGAGAAGAAAAAAGCTTCCGCCGCAAAGACGGCGAAGAATGCAAGAGTGAAGAAGCTCAAAACACAGCTAGAGGGGCTGGACCTCGTCGAAAAGGTAGTCAATGACCTGATGTCTGCGGGGCTTGGCACGATTGGCGGCGCTTCGCTCAAGACGTATCAGCAGCTTGCAAAGCAGATGGGCGACTATTATCTGCCGGGACCGCAGCGGCTGTGCAGCCAGCTTTTGATCGAGATCACTGCATTTCAGAAAGATCAGGATGAGTCTCATTACGATGCGGCGATCAGCGTACTGGAAAAGCTGTGGACACTGATCAAAAAGTCACGCCAATATTTGAATGAGAAGTTAGAGAAGGATGATGTGAAGCTTGAGGACACCGTTTTATATGAAGAGCTGGGCGGTATCTGGAAGCTGTCGGAGTTAGAGGAGCTGGGCAAGAGCAAAAAGGATGCAAATCTGATGCAGCTTTCATTCTGGGTGACATATGACGAGGCGAGAAAAGAGTACATCGACACAGGCTGCTGGGCAGATCTGGACACAGGCGAGGTCTATATGAACTACAATTACCGCCCTTTAAAATCACTAAAATACGTAAAGCAGGAGGACTCTGTTTTTGGCGTTGCCAAGGTTCCAAGCGCTGTCTTTTATCCGGGGGACGGCAATGTCCGTGTGCGGTGGGACGGCGCCCAGATTCGGGAGTATGAAAAAGGAGATTATGAGGCAGTGTTTGAACATGCGGTGTATTCTATTAAGCAGGAGGCAAAGGCAGTCAAGAATTTCCTCAAAAATGCAATGACGCAGCCCATGATGATCAAGCTGATCGCCTTTAACCAGATTGGAAAGATCGGTGATGATTTCGTGCTGGTGGACAAAAATAACGACACGATTCTGCTGGGCGACATGCCAGAGCTGGAGGAGACAATCGCGCGCCTTTCCATGCTGCCGAGTGCCTCTCTGCTTGAAAATCAGGTACTTTTGGGTGCATTTTACTACAATAAAGAGAACCGCAGACTTATGGTACAGCCGCTCAGCATCGTTACACATGATGCGGTGGTGCGGCTGCTGTATTGATATAGCAGTAGTTATTCAAATAACAATTATTGAATTGTTGTGCAAACAAGGATTTGTGAGAAATGGGGAAAACTTTAGCAAGGGATGTACAAGTATTATTAAAAATACTGACGTATATGGATAAAATAAAAAGTGCATTAAAAAGATATCAGTGCAAAACTTCTTTCGAATTTGCACTGAATGAGGATTGCATGGATATTTGTTCATTTTGTATACTGCAAATTGATAGTTTGAGCAGGCAGCTTACAACAGATTCTTATCAGGTATTAAATTTTATCAGTACAGGAAATTTAGTTCCTGTACGCAATATGATTGCACATGATTATATAAAACTAAACAGACAAGTTTTGTTTTCTTTTGTGCAGGATTGTATTCAAAATGGAAGTTATGATCAGGTCAAGAATAGGATAAAATATTGTCAGGAACATAAAAATGCCAATGAATAGGAGGTATTATTTTATGCTGTCAATGAAGGAGATTGACTGTGTATTCAAGGCATTGATGCAGTTAAACTTAGGATATAGGCTTGGATATGCAGGCTCTTATGCGCGGGGACAGGCAAATGAAAAAAGTGATTTGGATATTATAGTCTCCGGCAAGGGTGAATTATCTGGGGAAGATTATTTTAAATTGTATGACGCATTAAATAAAGAAATAAAAATTAAATTTGATATTGTGGATTTAGCTGCACTAAAGGAAGATGATGACAAAATGGATAGAATGCTATTAGATATGGGATTGGCTGTGAATAACAGCAGTGCTTATAAAACAATAGAAAAGGAAACTGTGTGGATGAATTGATATGGATTCGTGTGCCAATTCTTAATTATTTGGAGGAATAAAGTATGGATACAACACCAATAAACGAACTGCGGGAGCGTCTCCGTGCGGCAGCGATGGCGGGGACGAGCCTGTTAGCCGAGGATTTTCGGTTAAAGCGGACATATGAGGCATTCAAGCCATTGGAGGCGGCATCACCAGTCTTTGCCAAAGTGGGGCAGTTGACAGAACGGCTATTGTCAAATGACATACTCAATCCACAGGGTCTTTTGCTGGAGGCAGTGTCCCTTACAGACGCCGTGATCTGCACGCTTGGCGCAGTGGACATAAAGGGAGAAGTCACTCCGATTGAGATCTTCGAGTCGGAGGAGACAGCGGCTGGCATGATTGTCAATGCGCCGTATTCAGTCTTAAAGGAATTGCTGGAGGGGCTGCAAGGAGCAGGCGGCAGCTCCTATCGTATCCGCGAGGAACACCCTGAGCTTTTCAGGGATTACCGTGTGAAATGCGCGCTCGTGCAGGCACTGGGTGCTTCTTACGCAGAGTTTGCAAACGATGTGACAAAATGGCTTTGTGAGGACAGGGACAAGAGTATCCTTCCGCTGCTGTATCAGAATTTCGATCCCGCAGGCAAGAGAGAGATGGTGCGGCGTGTCGAGGTAATTGAGGCGGCTGCCGGGGCAGATGCCAATGATTTTTATATCAAAATGCTGGACACTGCGCAGAAGGAAGTACGGCAGGCATTGATTTTTGCCCTGCGCCATCATCAGGATAATGTGCCGCTTCTTTTGGAGCTGACAAAGAAGGAGCGTGGCAAAAATAAAGACGCCGCCTTTAAGGCGCTCGCCAATATGGAAGATGTGCGGGCAGCAGCTTATTTCAGGGAGTATGCAGAGAGGAACCTAAAGGCGGTGCTGGGGTATCTGGTAGATGCGTCCTCAAACTGGGCGGCAGAGGTCGTAGAAGAACTCTGTGACCGAGTCCTTGAACAAATAGAAAAAATAGATGAGGATTCGGCTGCAGATAAGGAACAGAGCGATGTATTTTATCTGTTGCATGATATGATGCGGGCACTATATGGAAAGGGCGGTGCGCATGGCTGTGAATGCTACAGGAAGCTGTTGAAACATCTGCCTGCGGTCAATGCGCTGTTTGAGAAACGTAAGAAGCAGCATAATCCTGTTGAGAAAATTATGTGGCGGCTTGATTTTTTGCAAAGTCTGGCAAATGTGCAGTATCTGTATCCGATGGGTAAATTTATTAGTGGTCTGGGGCTGCTTCTTATGCAGTCTTTGGTGGTAAATCCCGATGCAGATTTGCAGGCGCTCGCGCTGGAATTGTATCAGGCGGATGCCTACTTTCTGCCTGCTGCCGTGATGACAAAGCTTCTAAACGACGAGGATTGTGCGGACTGGCTTGAAGCACAGCTCATAGACCAGAGAACGTCAAAAATAGCAGAAAAGCGGATGCGGATGATTCTTGAGGCGGTTGGTTTTATCTGTTGGGATAAATTAAAAGGTGCGTATGAATTGTTTGGCAGCAGTCGTAATTCGGATATTTTGTCGGTCAGAAGAGAAATTCAAGTGTCCCATGCTGCGAATATGCTTCGATGGCTGATGCGGCATCCATCGCATGATACAGATGCGGTGCTGGTAAACTGGGTTCCGTTAAATGATAAGGTTCTCTGTATGGAAGCGGGCGCGTACTTTTATCAAAGGGCATTGACCAACAAGGACACTGATAGTATGTATTTGATCAATTGGGACTCCAGCTATAGTATGTATTTGATCAATTGCATGAAGGACTGTAACTGGAACGTTTGCAAAGGACTGGGCGTAAAATTTGTCAAAGAGCATCTGTCATTCAATGCAAATAATGTCTATGTGCGGCTGATTCGGCTGCCGGGGGACAAGGACGCGATTATGGAAGAGATGCGGGAAATCTGTACGATGGTCAGAAGCGGCGCGCTGAAAGCAGACCGCCTCAAGCCAGAGGAGCTCGAAGCATCTATGGAGGACTGGTATCGCAGAAATTAGCGTCAGAATGTCAGAAAAGAGGTTTAACAATGAGGCGTAGATTTAATGTCACAGGCGTCTGTAATCCGCAAAGACATTATATGGTTCGGCTTGATGACCGGCTAAAGGAAATCAAGGAGAATTATGTGGACGAGGGCAGCTACTTTGTCATCAATAAGGGACGGCAGTATGGAAAGACAACAACGTTAGCTGCACTGGAAACTTATTTGGAGGACAACTATCTTGTCTTATCTTTAGATTTTCAGGAAATTGAAATGGCAAAGTTTGCGGATGATGTTCTTTTCTCCCAGACTTTTGCAAAGAAGTTGTCGCGCGCATTCCAGTTTGCAAAGGCAGAGGATAAAGACAGACTTTTGCAAGTATTGCATGATTTTATGAAAGAAAATGCGGAGGGTGGATTGAGCGAACTCTTTGAGTGTCTGAGTGAGCTGTGCGGAATCAGTCTGCGCCCTGTTGTGCTGATGATTGATGAGGTGGACAGCGCGAGCAATAATCAAGTGTTTATTGACTTTTTGGCACAGCTTCGGGGATATTATCTGAAACGAGACCGCGTTCCGATTTTTCATAGTGTCATTCTGGCGGGAGTCTACAATATCAAAAATCTCAAATTAAAGCTGCGTGCTGAGGTAGAGCACCAGTATAACAGTCCGTGGAATATTGCCGCACCATTTGAGATCGAGATGAGTTTTTCTGCTGCCCAGATTGCATTGATGCTGGAGGAATATGAGGCTGATTACACTACAGGCGCGGATTTGTCTACAGTGGCAGAGGAGATCTATCAATATACCGCAGGCTATCCTGTACTTGTATCATTAATATGTAAATGCATTGATGAGAAAATTGTGGGAAGCGAAGGGTTTGAGACACCAAGTGCGGCATGGTCAAAAGAGGGTGTGGCGAAGGCAGTCGCTGGAATTTTAAGGGAGAGCAGTCCACTGTTTGAGAGTATGGTAAAGCAGCTTGACTTGTACAGCGAGCTGTACGCCATCATTGAAAGCATTCTGTATCAAGGAAGAAGGATTCCATATAGTCCTGACGAAAAAGCAGTCAGTATCGGCGTGATGTTTGGCTTCCTGACAGAAAGAACGGGTCAGGTTGCGATTGCAAACCGTATTTTTGAGATGTACCTGTTAAACTTTTTTATGACAAGGGAAGCCATAGAAAGTGAAGTCTATCGGAGAGGTGGGAGTGACAGGATACAGTTTATCAAAAATAACAGGCTTGACATGGAATTGGTACTGCGAAAATTTGTCGCCCATTTTCATGAGATATACGGTGAACAGGATACGAACTTCATTGAGAAATACGGCCGCAAATTCTTTTTATTATATTTAAAGCCTATCATTAACGGCACGGGAAACTATTACATGGAGGCGCAGACAAGAGATGAGCGGCGCACAGATATCATCGTGGATTATCTGGGAGAGCAGTTTATTGTCGAACTAAAAATTTGGCATGGAAAAGAATACAATGAGAGAGGCGAGAAACAGCTTGCGGACTATCTGGAAGCCTATCATAAAGAGAAAGGATATATGATTAGCTTTAATTTTAATCAACACAAAGAAATCGGTGTGAAAGAAATTCAAGCTTGTGGCAAGACCATCGTGGAGGCGGTTATTTGAAAATCTGCGGCAGTTCCGGGAATTATTCAAACATAGTGGAAGAATCAATGGATTATATGTATGGCGATGCAAATGATTTGGGGACAATGACCGTGCCGTTTCAGGGAGTGGTTTTGCAAGTAGATGATGAAACCAGGAAAAAGATGACGGACTGGCTTCTTGAAGTAGGGCTTGTCGAGCAGGCGTCGGAGTTGGAGGAAATTACGCTTCCCTATATGTTGTACAGCGTAAATCTTGACGGTATAAGGCAGAACACCTTGATATTTGGCGGCATGACACTTGTTGGTCTTGTGCTGCTGTGCATCGGTATCTTTGCGCCGGACAAAGCGTCGGCGTCATCGGTATATCTTGAATTAAAAGAGACAAAGATTGGCGGTATGACATATCCGTTAGAGCAGCTCAAGGCACTGAATGATATTATTATCAAGGGCAATAAGCAGGAGGCACACAATATCCTTGCGCGGGATTTTCATGTGGAGCCGGACTATGCGTCCTTTGTGGTTGAGAACTGGAGTGAATATTATTATTGATGAGCGCAGAAAGTGTTTGATGCAGGCGTGAATTTATGATACATGGCAAATGATAAGGAGTAGGAATATGAGTGCGTGTTTTGATGAACGGGTGGACTATGCAGTGAATCAGCTTTGGGTGAAGCGTGACAAAGCGGGAGTTTGAGCAGTATCCGGGCGAGCGGCTCAGCGCGATCGGACTGGGTGAGATTTATGCGTATGGGCTGGGCGTACCGGCTGATATCAAGAAAGGCTTTGCTTATTGGGATAAGTTTCCGGGTGACATTCGTGTCATAGAAAATAAGCGCAATTTCAAAAAGACCTTGTTTGGGTGGAAGCGGAGAACCGCATAAACATATCCGTGTGAAAATAAAATAGAGGAGGATTCAGGTATGGACACAACACCAATTTATGAGCTGCGGGAACGCCTGCGCGCGGCAGGCATCGCGGGCACAAACCTGTTGACAGAGGACTTTCGGTTAAAGCGTGCGTATGAGGCATTCAAGCCCTTAGAGCCTGCTTCGCCGGTCTTTGCAAAATTGGGACAGATGACAACACAGCTTTTGGCGCCGGAGTGTCAAAATGTTCAGGGCGCGCTGCTTGATGCACTGACACTGGCAGATGCCGTGATCTGCACGCTTGGCGTTGTTGAGATAAAGGGGGAGGTTGAGCAGCTTCATGCTGCCTATGAGGAAGAAAACACAGGAAGTACCATTGTCAATGCACCCTGTTCTGTGCTGAGACAACTGCTGGAGGCGCTGACAACATCGGGCGGCGGGCACTATGCATCCGTATGTGAGCTGCACGACAGCCAGCCGCAGCTTTTTGACGATTACCGCGTCAAGTATGCGCTGGTGCAGGCGTTGGGGGCTTCCTATGCAGAGCTTGCAGACAAGGTGGAGGAGTGGCTTAGAGAAAGCAGGGACAGAGCGATTCTGCCGCTTTTATATCACGGGTTTGACCCCAGGGGCAAGAAAGAGATGGTGCGCCGTGTAAACCTCATAGATGCACTTGCCGGCGCAGAGGCAAACGATTTCTATCTCAGAATGCTCGAGGAAGCGCAGAAGGAGATTCGGCAGGCGGTGATCTTTGCACTCAGGCATGACCAGAAAAATGTACCGCTGCTTATGGACATGATAAAGACAGAAAAAGGCAAGAACAAAGATGCTGTTTTTATGGCACTTGCCAGTATAGAAGATGAAAACGCCCGTGCCTGTTTGGAACAAGCCGCAGAGAAACAGCCGGAGACCGTCTTAAAGTACCTGATCAATGCAGTATCCTCGTGGTCAGCAGAGCTTGTCGAGAAAATCTGTGACAAGGTGCTTGAACGGTTTGACCGGGCAGGAGATCCTGCAAAGCTGGATAAAGAGCGACTGAACGAAATCGCGATTCCGTATGATCTGGTTTTGGCGATGTATGGAAAGAGCCATCCAGCCATTCGCAGATGCTATCAGAAATTACTGAAACGAAAGGAACGCATAAACAGTTTTCTTGACAAATGGAGAGAAGTATATCCGTATTCATGGCACTGTGATGTCATCGACAGCGATTTCTGGTATTTCCGCAAACAGAAGCCAATTCCTATTGAGAGAGGACTGGATAAAATCCTGCAACAGTCCTTGGTTGTCAATCCTGATGCAGACCTGTGCGCACTTGCATTGGAATTAGATCTCCTGTCCGCCGCGGTGACGGCAAAGCTAATCGGAGACGAAGATTGTGTGGACTGGCTGGAAAATAAGATTTCCACAGCCAAATATCCTGCCCAATGTATGAATATGGTAGTGGATGCAGCGGCTTATATTCAGTGGGATGAAAATAAAAATACTTATCAAATTTACGGCAGGGCGCTTCGGCTGACACATGCAAAGAAATTTATGGACTGGCTCAAAAGACATGCATCGGAGGAAACGGACCGAATCTTAATGCAATGGCTGCCGCTGCATGATAAAGAGCTGTGTCATGAGTTCGGCGAATACTTCTATAACAGAGCATTACAGGTTTCTTCCGGCGGCAGGAGTTATCTGGGCTATATGAAGCAATGCGGATGGACGGACTGTAAAGGACTTGGCGTGCACTATATCAAGATGCACCCCAACGAGATCAGTTCATGGGAAACCTGTTATTTTCTGCGTGAACTGCCCGGCGGCGCGGCTGCGATTGACGAGGAATACAAGGCAGTCTGCGAGATGATTGATACAGGGAAAATCCGGGTGGATGCAAGGTCATACGAGACATTCAAGAAAAGAATGATGAGTATTTAGCGCGCATACAGCGCAGAAGGAATCATTATAATAGTAGAAAGGAAGATACAAATAATGAGTGAGCAAATTTTAAGATTACCTGCTGAAAAATTATTTCAGGCAGAGATTGACGCGTTGATCGCAGCAGAAAAAAATCCAATACCGACAGGCTGGCGCATGTCTCCGCAGTCTGTAAAGACGTACATCTGCGGCGGAAAGGCTGGCAAGACCGAGATCACCCCCAAATACATAGGACATGAACGGCTGGTGGAAATCGCCATTTCCACGCTCGTGACAGACAGAGCGCTCTTGCTGATCGGTGAGCCGGGTACGGCAAAGAGCTGGCTCTCTGAGCATTTGACAGCCGCCATCAACGGCGACTCCACGAAGGTTATACAGGGAACCGCAGGAACGACAGAGGAGCAGATTAAGTATTCATGGAACTATGCAATGCTGATCGCCAAGGGGCCGTCCCACGAGGCGATGCTCAAAAGCCCTGTATTCAATGCGATGGAGACTGGTTCCATCGCGCGCGTTGAGGAGATTTCGCGCTGTGCTTCCGAGGTGCAGGACGCGCTGATTTCTATTTTATCCGAAAAGAGAATCTCTGTGCCAGAGCTTGCGGTGGAAGTGGCGGCGCAAAAGGGATTTTCAGTGATCGCGACAGCAAACACAAGAGACAAAGGTGTCAATGAGATGTCTGCCGCGCTCAAGAGACGTTTTAATATTGTGGTACTGCCTGCACCGGCAAACCTTACTTCCGAGATGGAGATTGTCAGAACGAGAGTGACACAGTTGTCAGAAAATCTTGACCTGAATGCAAAGCAGCCAGCAGATGATGTGGTGGAGAAGGTTTGCACGATCTTCCGTGAGCTGCGCTGCGGCGAGACCTTAGACCGCACACAGAAGGTTAAGGGTACATCGGGTGTTCTCTCCACCGCAGAGGCTATCTCTCTGCTGTGTAACAGCATGGCGCTGGCTGGAAGTTTTGGAAATGGCACAATCACAAATGAGGATTTGGCGGCAGCACTGCAGGGAGCAGTCATCAAGGATGAGGACAAAGACCAAGTGGCATGGAAGGAGTATCTCGAGAATGTGATGAAAAAGCGCGGCTCAGAGTGGCTGGGATTGTATAAGGCGTGTAAGGAGCTGGTATAAGGAATGAGGTGTTTGTATGGAAAATCGCATGACATGGGAAGAGATTCAAAAAAAATACCCTGATCAGTGGGTTGGATTAGTTGATGTGGAATGGTGCCCAGACAATACTGCAACGGTGAAATCGGCAGTTATAAAATACACAGATAAGTCAAAAGATGAATTGACTATCATGATGCTGCGAGGCGAAATTGATGCGAGATATACAACACCGGACAATTTTTTTCAATTGGGAATGATAGGGGCATATGGTAATCTGTATAAAGTGACGATTCAGGTTGGAGATTTAATGTATCCCAATATGCACATACTTATAGGAGAGGAATTAGGTGTTCAAGATGAAAAATCCAAATTTTTTCGGAATACGGCATTTATCGCCTGCCGGGGCGTATTACCTGCGGGGATTTCTCGACGAGAAGAAGCCAAAGCTGGTATTGGTCGAGGGACCAAGTGATTTTGAAGATTTGCTGTCGGATATGGTGCGGAAGGAGACAAAGCCGCCGATCGCAGTGCTTGCCTACACAAAAGAGGCGCCTGTGAGGACAATACTGTATCCCTTTGCAGAGTACTCGCCCGAGTATCAGGCAATCCAGTGGTGCCACAACCATCATGTCACGTGCCGTTTTATAGATCTGCCCTCAGAGACATTTCTCGCGATACCAGAGTGCGGAATGCAGGAGGCGGAGGGCGAGGAGTGCCGGATGAATGTTTATGAGCAGCTTGACCAGCAGAGCGGCGAGGACGGTCACGACACCTTCTGGGAGCGTGTCATGGAGCAGGCAGGCAGCATAGAAGCCTATCACATGGGTGCCAATAGCTTTGGCGCCAATATCAGGAGTCTCACCGCAGGACGGGAAAATGACTGGGCGGAAACTGTACTTCGTGAGGCATATATGCGCCAGCAGATCAAAAAGGCGGTGGATTCGGGCATTGAGCCGGAGAACATCGTCGTGGTGACAGGGTCCTATCATGTCGAAGGCTTGAAAAGCTGGCAGGAGGCAGACGAGGATTTGTCAAAAATGCCCAAGGTGGGCGCAAACCATACGTTGATGCCGTACTCCTACTATCGGCTTTCCACGAGGGCGGGATACGGCGCAGGGAATAAGGCGCCCGCGTATTATGCACTTTTGTGGGAAGGTTTGAAGAAGGGCGAGCCGATGTACGCGGTTTACAGTTATCTGATACGGCTCGCAAAATACCAGCGCGAGAAAGGAAACCCTATTTCATCGGCGTCTGTGATTGAGGCAGTCCGGCTGGCAATGTCGTTAGCTTCGCTCAGGGGTGGAACGATCGCTTCGCTCAGGGATTTGCGCGATGCGGCGCAGACCTGTATCGGGGAGGGCAGTGTGTCAAACATTATCCTGGCGACGGCTGATACAGAGATTGGCACAACCATCGGTGCGCTTCCTGACGGGGTGAGCCGCACCAGCATTCAGGAGGATTTTTACAGGCAGTTAAAAGACTTGAAGCTCGAGAAATACCGTGAGCTCACAGCGCAGGATTTAATGCTGGATTTGCGGGAGAACAGACGGGGCAGCTCCGAAAAATCAGCTTTTATGGACCTGCACCGATCTTTTTTCCTGCATCGGCTCAGGGTTATTCAAGTGAGTTTTGCCCAGCAGCAGGCGGTCAATCAGGACAATGCGACGTGGTCTGAACACTGGGTCGTGCGCTGGTCGCCAGAGGCGGAGATTGAGCTGGTGGAATCGGCGTTAAAGGGCGATACGATAGACGGTGCAGCGTCGTTTGCCATGAAGGAGCGTGTCGAGAACGCAGCGAAAATGGGCGATATTGCGCTTGTCATTGAGGACGCCTGCTGCTGCGGTATGGAGAAGGCGGTTGGCTATGCGACTGCGGCGCTGCAAAAAATGGCAGTCGATGCCGCCTCTGTGGAGGACTTGGCAAAGACAGCACAGCGGCTCTCCGTCGTCATACAGTACGGAAATATCCGGCGCATTGATGCAAAGCCGTTAGAGCCAATACTCAAACAGTTGTTCTATAGGGCATGTCTGATACTTGAGTCTGCCTGTGTGTGTGACGATGCGGCAAGCAAGGCGGTTCTTACCGCAGTCGAACAGTTAAACAGCGTAGAGCTGGCGCATGATTTTCTAGCGCACGAGGAGTGGATTAAGGTGTTGAACAACATTTCCGAGCGCGATGACCTGAATACCAAATTATCGGGCTTTGCGGCAGCGATTTTGCTGGAACGTGGAAATATGAACACGCAGCAGTTACGGACAGAAGTATCAAGGCGGTTGTCCAAGGGGATTCCGGCAGATTTGGGCGCAGGGTGGTTTGAGGGACTCGCCATGAAAAACAGGTATGCGCTGATTGCGCGGCTGTCTTTGTGGGAAAGTCTGAATGATTATCTTGTGACACTCGACGATGAGGAGTTCAAGCGGGCACTCGTGTTTCTGCGGCGTGCGTTTGCCGACTTTTCCGCCGTGGAAAAAGACCAGATCGCAGAAAATCTTGGCGAGATTTTGGGGCTGAATGGACAGGAGGTCAGCGAGGTGGTAAATGCTGTGCTCGACGAGAGCGCACAGCAGATGATCGAGGGGCTCGACGACTTTGATTTTGACCTGTAAACCAGAGGAGGTATGTGATACGATGGAAGCAAAAGAACAAATCACCAGATGGCGGCTGATTCTGGGGCAGGAGAGTAACAAGCGGCTGTCGGGCATGGGAGACGGAGACATGTCGCTCTCACACGAGCAGGACTTGATGGATCAGGCATTGGCTTCGATCTATAACAGGACAGAGCTCGGCGGTTTTGGCGGGCAGAATAATCCGGGCAGAGGTGCGGGCAGGGGCCCCTCTAATCCGCAGATCAGCCGCTGGCTCGGCGATGTGCGGACACTGTTTGACAAGGAGTTGGTGACGGTTATCCAGAATGATGCTGTGACGCGCTGCGGACTAAAACAATTGTTATTTGAGCCGGAGTTATTGGAGAATATGGAACCGGATATGGGGCTTGCCTCGACAATACTGACACTCAAGGACCAGATCCCAAAGCGTTCCAAGGAAAGTGTGCGCACATTTATCAAGAAGATTGTCGAGGAAATCAATAAGCTGCTTGAGCAGGATATCCGGCGCGCTGTGACTGCTGCGGTCAACAAAAGAAAACATTCACCGATTCCGTCCGCATCAGCGATGGATTTTAAGATGACTATAAGCCGCAATTTAAAGCACTATAATCCTGATTTAAAGACAATTGTGCCGGAACATTTTTACTTTTTTGACCGGACCAGTACCACAGCAGCAAACAAGTGGACGATCATTCTTGACATTGACCAGAGTGGTTCGATGGGGGAGTCGGTCATCTATTCGTCGATCATTAGCTGTATTCTGGCGAGCATGGCGAGCATCAAGACGCGGATTGTCGCGTTCGACACGAATATCGTGGATTTGACAGAGAAAAGTGAGGACCCTGTTGATCTGCTCTTTGGTTTTCAGCTTGGCGGCGGCACAGATATTAACAAATCTATCGCCTACTGTGAACAGTTTATTGAGAATCCGGCAAAAACCCTGTTTTTTCTGATCTCCGACTTGGATGAGGGCGGTAACAGAGCAGGGCTTTTGCGGCGAATCAGCGATATGAAGGAGTCCGGTGTGACGGTGATCAGCCTTTTGGCGATTGCCGACGGCGGCAAGCCGTATTATGATGCACAGACAGCACAGAAGATTGCAGGGCTGGGGGTTCCTTGCTTTGCCTGCATACCGCAGCTTTTGCCGACGCTTCTGGAGAAGGCGCTGAAAGGGCAGGATTTGTCTAATTTTGAGAAAATGAGGTAATTTGTGAGGTAATACAAGATGGCGATACAGGGAGAAACAAGAGAGAGTACACGTATAAAAATACGGGAGCCCAAACAGTATAAAGTGATCATGCACAATGATGATTTTACCACAATGGATTTTGTGGTAGACATTCTGCGCGAGCTTTTTCATAAAGATGAAATAGAAGCGGAGAGACTGATGCTGTTGGTACATGAGACAGGAAAGGCAGCCGTGGGGACGTACCCATACGATATTGCAGTCTCCAAGGTACAGTCGGCAGCAGCACGGGCAAAGGCAGAAGGGTTTCCGTTTCGAATGACCATAGAGGAGGCGTAGGCAGGTATGCAGGTATCAAGGGAAGTTGCAGAGATTATCAATTCTGTGATCGTGTTGGCGAAGGAACGGCATTACGAGCTTGTGACGCCAGAGCTGTTATTGTATGTGATCTGTGAGAATCAGTTGTTTGCGGAGGCATTTGAGGACTGTGGCGGCAGTATTCATGACCTGACTGCGCAGCTTGAAGGCTATTTTAACGAATATATGGTTGCGGTTCACTCTGAGGAGTGTACGAATCAGGCACCAGATCAAAATCCAGAGTTCTCTGCTGGTATGGGAAGCCTGTTGTCCTACGCGTGGCATTCGGCACAGGGGAGTGGGCGGAATGTCGTTGGCTTGATGCATCTTGTCCATGCCATGTTTGAGCTGGAGGAAAGCTATGCCGTATACTACATGCAGTTGCAGGGAATCGAACATGCTGAGCTCTTACAGCAGATGACTGTTTTGCACGAGGAGGCGGCTGCTGTCAGGCAGACAAAAGACGCGTACCGAGATGAGGAGGGGCACGCCGCGGAGGCGGAGGAGGCAGCGTCAGAAGCCTTGCCGGAGAAGGTGTGGCAGCAGTTTGCAGTCTGTCTAAACGATGCGCTGGACGGCGTAAATCCTCTGATTGGCAGGGAGGAGGAGCTTGAGCGGACGATGCAGATTCTGTGCCGCAAAGAGAAGAATAATCCTCTCCATATCGGGGAGCCCGGCGTTGGCAAGACAGCGATTACATATGGTCTTGCGCGGCTGATTGAGGAGGAAAATGTGCCAGAGCCATTGAGGGACGCGAAGATTTTTTCGCTGGATCTTGGAAGCCTGATTGCTGGAACACAGTTTCGCGGTGATTTTGAGAAACGGTTTAAGCGCGTGATGGACAGCATCAGCCGTGAGGAGAAGCCCATTGTGTACATTGATGAAATTCACAACATTGTCGGTGCCGGTGCGGTGAATGGAGGCGCATTTGACATCTCTAATATGCTAAAGCCCTATCTGGCAGCAGGGAATGTCCGATTTATCGGTGCGACGACCTATGAGGAATACAAGAAGCATTTCGAGAAGAGCAAGAGCCTTGTGAGACGCTTTCAGAATATAGATATCAAAGAACCTGACATCGAAGATGCCACCTGCATTTTGGAGGGACTCAAAGAGAACTATGAAAAATATCATGGCGTCACTTACGGGAAGGGTGTCATCGCGTATGCAGTAAACATGAGTGCGAAATATGTCAATGAGCGCTATCTGCCAGACAAGGCGATTGATTTGATTGATGAGGCGGGGGCGTATCGCAGACTGCATCCTTTAAATCAAAAAAAACAGTCTGTTGGAACGGATTTGATAGATGAGATTCTCTCCAAAACCTGTCAGATTCCCAAACAAGTGGTAGAGCAGGATGAGATTGAAACACTTGTGACATTGGAAAAGCGCCTGACGAGCCGTGTGTTTGGTCAGGACGAGGCAGTCGCACAGGTAGTCAATGCCGTAAAATTTTCGAGAGCAGGGCTTTTGGAGGAGGGAAAACCGCTTGCAAGCCTGCTTTTTGTGGGACCTACAGGTGTCGGAAAGACCGAGATTGCAAGAAGTCTTGCCGATGAGATGGGCATCAAACTGATTCGTTTTGATATGAGTGAGTATGAGGAAAAACATGCCGTTGCGAAGCTGATCGGCTCTCCCGCAGGATATGTCGGCTATGAGGAGGGCGGGCTGCTGACGGAGGAGATTCGCAAAAATCCCCATGCAGTGCTATTGCTAGATGAGATTGAAAAGGCGCATCCAGATATTTACAACATTCTCCTACAGGTGATGGATTATGCCACGCTGACAGACAATCAGGGCAGAAAGGCAGATTTTCGCAATGTCATTGTCATCATGACCTCCAACGCGGGTGCAAGCCGGATTGGAAAGCATGGCATCGGCTTCACCGGACAGGACGTCAAGTCGGATGTGATTATGGAGGAAGTGAAACGTATCTTCCAACCGGAATTTCGCAACCGTCTGAATAAGATTGTGGTATTTCACGGCATGGACAGTGCGATGGCAGCCCAGATTACAGAGAAAAAGTTAGGCGAGCTGCAAAAGATGCTTCGCTTGAAAAAGGTCGAGTTGTCAGTCAGCGCAGCAGCAAAAAAATTATTGCAGCAAAAAGGCATTACTACAGAATTTGGTGCAAGAGAGATTGACCGGGTGATACAGAGCGAGGTGAAACCGCTTCTCGTTGATGAAATCTTGTTTGGCAAACTCAAAAAAGGCGGAGTATGTAAGCTGACAACGCAGGAGGACTGCTTTCACCTTGAATACCCGCAGGATCAGCCCAAAAAGAGCATTCATCCGAAAAAGAAAAAAGTATGAATTACAGAAAAGGAGAACGGTCATGCCAGTATTTCGCATCAATGAAAAGGAAATCTCGTTTCCGCATCCAACACTTGCAAGGGAGGATGGACTGCTGGGTGTTGGCGGGGATTTGTCTGTCGAGCGGCTCTTGTTAGCATACTCGCACGGGATATTTCCATGGTACAATCCGGGAGAGGAAATTTTGTGGTGGTGTCCTAAAAAGCGCTTTGTTATTTTTCCAAGTGAGATTCATGTGTCGCACTCTATGCGAAAGTACATGAAAAAGCACACACTCCGCGTTGTGCTGAACAGAGATTTTGCAGACACGATGCACCGCTGCCGGTTAAAGAGAGAGTTCAATGAGGGAACTTGGATTTCCGATGAGATGGAGGAGGCATACCGCCGTCTGCACGAGCAGGGGTATGCGGTCAGCGTGGAGGTGTTGGAAGATGACGTGCTGGCAGGCGGATTTTATGGCGTCAGCATTGGAAAGTGCTTTTTTGGTGAGAGTATGTTCTCCGAAAAGGAAAATGGCTCTAAGACAGCGCTGATTGCCTTTGCGCACTTCTTGGAGAAGGAAAAATTTCTGTTCATTGACTGTCAGTTCCACACAGAGCATTTGGAGAGCATGGGCGGCAGATACATTTCGTGGGAGGAGTACGAGCGTCTGCTCGCAAAAGGATTGCAGCGGTAGCGCTTTATGCTTTTTTCATAGAATTTATAGATAGTTTTGTGGCATCTTCAACGATAGAATGGTAGAATAAGGATAACTTATTAATGAAGACGTGCATGTGCCTGAAGATTTCGGGTACATGCGGTGGAAAACAGGAGGAAAAAAGGATGGATTTTTTTGATAAGACGACCAAAGCTGTCAGAGATATCGGCAATGCGACGCGGGAACAGACAGAGCTTGCAAATCTCAAGATTCAAAAGGCGGCAATTGAGAAGAAGCTAGAGAGCCAGTACGCAGAAATCGGCAAGCGATATGTCGCTTACATCGCAGATACCTTCCGAACGGAGCCGTTTGATGTGACAGATATCCTGGATGTCATCAATCCTGATCTGGAGAGGATCGCGGACATTGTAGAGCAGGTGGAACAGAAAGAACAGCAGTTTAGACAGCATTCTATCGAGAAGGATAGAAAAAGGGCGCTTGAACAGTTTGAGAACGAGAAGCGCAAGCTCGACAAGGCAAAGGATTTGGATATTGTCACAGAGCTGGAATATGAGGAGAAGCTGGCGAAGGCACGCAGGAAATTTGACAATTTCGAAGCCTTGAAAAAGCTTCAATTGCAGTTTGAGATGGATATCATCACCAGAGAGGAGTACGAGGAAAAGGTTCGGAGTATTTTGCAGTAGCTTTGAAGCATAGTTGAACAGGTTCGTGTGAAAGGAGGGCGGGAAACGGCTCTCTTTTTATGCGCACGGGCACTCCGACTCTACTTTTTCTACTTGATTGCACACAGGTGTTGTACAAAATGGCGGAATCAGGTATACTGTTAACAGAAACTCATAGAATGATATAAGCGTGGGGGATTTCTATGTATGAGAACAAGGCGGGGTTAGGATATCAGGACTTTCGAAGAATGAGAGAGGACCATATATTTTATATAGACAAGACAGATTTTATCAAAGAGTGGTGGGAATATTCTGATATGGTAACGCTGATCACACGTCCGCGCCGGTTTGGTAAAACCTTAAACCTGAGTATGGCTGAATGTTTTTTTTCTAACAGATCTGCGAACCGTGGTGATCTATTTGAAGGTTTATCTATTTGGCAGAGTGAAGAATACAGAAAAATGCAGGGCACTTACCCCGTCATATTTTTAAGCTTTGCGCCAATTAAGACGGGAAGAATTGATGAGATCAAGGCGGCATTGAAACAGATTGTTGCGGACGTGTACCGTGAATACCGGTTTATTATGGAAGCTCAGATTTTTCATCAAAAAGATCGGGAGGACTTCGATGCGGTAAGCAAACAGATGGACGACATGACTGCATATACCGCGTTGAACCGTCTGTGCTCGTATCTGTATCAGTATTATCATAAAAATGTGATTGTCATGCTGGATGAGTATGATACGCCAATGCAGGAGGCATGGATAGCAGGATGCTGGGATGAGACAGTTGATTTTTTCAGAAGCTTTTTTAACTATACCTTTAAATCCAATAAATATCTGTGCAGGGGATTGATCACTGGCATAACACGAATTTCAAAGGAGAGTATTTTTTCTGACTTGAACAACTTGGAGGTTGTCACTACAACTTCTGAGAAGTACACAACTTCATTTGGCTTTACGGAAAAAGAGACTTTTGAGGCGCTCGAACAGGCGGGGCTTGGTGCAGAGCAGCAGAAGGTGAAACAGTGGTATGATGGATTTACATTTGGCAGCCAAAGAGACATGTATAATCCGTGGTCGATCGTTTCTTTTTTGAATAAGAAAGGCAGGTATGAGACCTATTGGGCAAATACGAGCAGCAACCGTCTTGTCAATTCATTGATACAGCGGGGAAATTCAGAAATAAAAAAGACTATGGAGGCGCTTTTGCAGGGAAATAGCTTTTTGGCTAATCTTGATGAGCAGATCATGCTGAATCAACTGGTCGGAAGTACCGATGCTGTCTGGAGTCTTTTGCTGGCGACAGGATATTTAAAGGTATTAAATGTTAGGGCGGAAAAGCCAGACGATGACGGAATGATGCAGTATACACTGGCGCTCACCAATCTTGAAGTCAAAAAGTTATTTCATAAGATGATAAAAGGCTGGTTTGGAGATAATGCCCAGCTTCCGTACAATGATTTTATTAAGGCTTTGATACTCGACGATGTAGATTCCATGAATGAATTTATGAATAGAATCGCACTGTGTAGTTTTTCGAATTTTGATACAGCGAAGGGGGCGTCGGGAAATGATGCACCTGAACGGTTCTATCACGGATTTGTACTGGGGCTGATGGTGGAGCTGGCTGGAAGATTTCGCATCATGTCAAATAGGGAAAGTGGTTTTGGGCGTTATGATATCATGCTTGTGCCAGTCGATCAAGAAAAGGATAATGCCTACATCATTGAGTTTAAAGTGCATAAGCCTGCAAAGGAAAAAGGGCTTGAAGAAACAGTAAAACATGCATTAAATCAGATAGAAGAAAAGCAGTATGCGGTTCAATTGATTTCAGAGGGAATGAGACCGGATCAGATTCGAAAATACGGTTTTGCTTTTGCGGGCAAAACATGTCTGATCGGCTAGTTGGCATATGGGGGATTCGTATGGAGGAACAACAACACAAAAGGCGCGTGCGCTACAAGGGAACACATCCAAAAACATATACAGAAAAGTACAAAGAACATCATCCTGAAAAATATGCGGACACCATCGAAAAGGTTATCCGTAAAGGGAGTACGCCGGCAGGGATGCATCTGCCGATTATGGTGCAGGAAATACTTGATTTTCTACAGATTAAGCCGGGACAAAAGGGGCTGGACGCTACCTTGGGTTATGGCGGTCACACACGAAAAATGCTAGAGCAGCTACAGGGCACTGGACACATCTGTGCGCTTGATGTGGACCCGATCGAGCTTGTCAGAACAAAAGAACGTTTGGAACAGGCTGGCTATGGCACCGCGCAGTTGACCATTATACAGGAGAATTTTGCGAAGATAGACCAGATTGCCAAGACACATGGACCATTTGATTTCATTCTTGCGGATTTGGGCGTCTCCTCCATGCAGATTGACAATCCCGACAGAGGTTTTTCGTATAAGGTGGAGGGACCACTTGATCTGCGCTTGAATCCTGAAAAGGGTATCTCGGCAGCAGAGCGCCTAAGAGAACTGACACCGGAGGAGTTAGAGGGAATGCTCATAGAAAATTCGGACGAGCCCTACGCTGCAAAAATCGCGGCGGAGGTCACAAGGACGCTGCGCCGCAAAGAGCCGATCGAGACGACAACGCAGTTGAGGGAAGTGATAGAGAAAGCATTATCCTTTCTGCCGGCGAATAATGAGAAAAAAGAACTTATCAAAAAGACTTGCCAGCGCACTTTTCAAGCACTGCGCATTGATGTCAACAGTGAATTTGAAGTGCTGGAGGCATTTCTTGACAAACTGCCCGATACATTGGCGCCGAATGGCAGAGTGGCGATTTTGACTTTTCACTCCGGGGAGGACAGAATGGTCAAAAAGGCTTTTAAGCAGGGAAAAAAACAGGGCGTATTCTGTGAGATTTCCGAGGAAGTGATACGTCCGTCCGGGGAGGAGTGCAGGCAGAACCCGAGGGCGCGCTCTACCAAGCTGCGCTGGGCAGTCAAAACCAGTTAGGAACGATAGATGAGGAGAGGTATTTACAATGGGCTATATCGAAGAGACCGATGAATTAAAACTGGATTTTCAAAAAATGAAAAGTATGTCTGGGCAGGAGGTGATTCCTGTAGCGGTTCAGAATGCAGATACAAACGAAGTCATTCTTGTGGCTTATACCAACGAGCAGGCAATGTTAGAGTCCGTCAGACTGCGCCGGCTGGTGCTTTGGAGTACTTCGCGCAATGAGCTGTGGCACAAGGGAAAAACGTCAGGAAATGAGTTTGAGCTGGCAGAGATTTTTGTCAACTGTGAGCAAAATTCGCTCGTATATAAGGTCAGACCCCTAAATGGTAATATCTGCCATACCTCCTATCAAGGCGTGGCAAATAACTGTTTTTACAGAAGGCTGGACATGGAACGCATGAAGCTGGTGAATTTGAATGAGGAGCACTTGTCAAATATTCATATGAAAATTTAAAAAAACAGTCGCTTTTTTGTAAAATATTGGTTATACTGTAAGAGCGTATAATAAATTAGGGACTGTTCAGCAAGCAAGAACGCCGATAGCTGCAATAGTTCCTTAGAGGCATCAGGAGAGGAGGCGCGGATACGTGCTAGAATTAAAAGATATATCCTACCATGTTGATGATGGGAATGGTAAAGATATATTGAATCATATCAACCTAAAGATTAATGACCGGTTTACGGCAATCACAGGGCCAAACGGCGGCGGCAAATCGACCCTCGCAAAGATGATAGCAGGAATTATACAGCCGACGGAGGGGCGGATTTTCTTTGAGGGGCAGGACATCACAGAGCTGTCCATCACAGAGCGGGCAAATCTGGGCATCAGCTTTGCCTTCCAGCAGCCAGTGCGGTTCAAGGGAATCACAGTGCTTGATCTTATCCGGCTGGCGGCGAGGGAGAACCTCAGCGTAGAAGGCGCATGTAAATATCTCGCAGAGGTAGGGCTTTGTGCGCGGGATTACATTAACCGGGAGGTAAACGCCAGTTTGTCTGGCGGAGAGCTCAAGCGGATTGAGATTGCAACGGTCATTGCCAGAGGGATGAAGCTGTCAGTGTTTGACGAGCCGGAGGCAGGAATTGACCTGTGGAGTTTTCAGAATTTAATCAAGGTGTTTGAAAAAATGCACGACAAGACACAGGGAAATATCGTGATTATCTCGCATCAGGAACGCATTCTCGAGATTGCAGACAAAATTGTGGTGATTGCAAACGGCGAGATTCAGGAGATCGGGTCGAAGGCAGAGATTCTGCCCAAATTATTAGACGGAAATCTTGAGTGCAGACATAATGCAGGAGGGTGTATACATGGATGAGCTTCAGAAAACATTGCTGATGCAGGTGGCGGGGCTGCATGAAGTGCCCGCCGGCGCTTACAATATCCGCGCAAACGGTGAAGCGGCAGGCAGGCAGTCCACAGAGCATATTGAGATTGTCCCCAAAGAGGACCAGCCGGGAATTGATATTTTCATCAAGCCCGGCACCAAAAAGGAAAGTGTGCATATTCCTGTGCTGATGACACAGACGGGACTCAAAGAGCTGGTGTACAATGACTTTCACATTGGAGAGGACTGTGATGTCACGATCGTGGCAGGCTGCGGCATTCACAACGGCGGTGACAAGACCAGTGAACACAGCGGCATTCATTCCTTTTTTATCGGAAAAAATTCGAAGGTGCGGTATGTAGAGAAGCACTATGGTTCTGGTGAGGGCACTGGAGAGCGTGTGATGAACCCGGAGACGATCGTCAATCTGGACGAGGACAGTTATATGGAGATGGATACGGTTCAAATCCGGGGGGTGGATTCCACAGACAGGGTGACGAGAGCAAAGATTGGAAAGGGAGCACAGCTTGTCATCAAAGAAAAGCTAATGACGCATGGCAAACAGAAGGCGACGACAAATTTTTATGTGGATTTGGACGGCGAGGACTCGAGCACAAACGTGATTTCGCGTTCTGTGGCAAAGGATTCCTCCGAGCAGACCTTTTACTCTCATATTAATGGCAACAACAAGTGTGCAGGGCATTCCGAGTGCGACGCGATTATTATGGACAATGCGGTGGTGCGCGCGATACCGGAGATTACGGCAAACAGCCTTGATGCGAGCCTGATTCACGAGGCGGCAATCGGAAAAATCGCGGGTGAGCAGTTGATTAAACTGATGACGCTGGGACTGACAGAGGCAGAGGCAGAGGAGCAGATTGTAAACGGATTTTTGAAATAGCCTGCCATGCACAAAATGAGACAAGAGCGCGATAACAGAAGATAGATAAACTAATAAACGAATAAGGCCAAAAACAAAAGAAAGCGAGGTAGTACTATGGAAACAATCAAGTGCATCGAGACAAGGAGAAGTATTCGGAAGTTTAAAGCAGAGCAGGTACCTCACGAGGTAATGCAGGAAATCGTGTCGGCGGCGTCCTTTGCACCATCATGGAAAAATACGCAGGTGACGAGATATGTCGTCGTGGAAAGTGCAGATATCAAGGCAAAGCTCGCAGAGGAGGCAACTTTAGGGTTTGAACACAATAATGGTATCATCAAGGGCTGTGCGGCGCTCGTTGTAGTCAATATGGTACATGGGCGAAGCGGTTTTGAGCGCGACGGCTCTTACACAACCTCAAAAGAGGACCGCTGGGAAGTGTTTGATGCTGGACTTGCGACACAGACCTTCTGCCTTGCCGCCCATGAAAAAGGAGTAGGCACTGTGATTCTCGGCATTTTTGACGAGGCGAAAGTCGCTGATATTATCGGTATCGAGGAAGGGCAGAAAGTGGCGGCGCTCGTGGCAGTGGGCTATGCGGACGAGGAGCCGGCTGCGCCTAAGAGAAAGGGTGTGGAGGAGCTGGTAAAATTTGTGTAGCCAGATTTGCGTATTTTTCATGTGCCAGCCAGAGGGAATAGAAGCGTTCAGGCAGATTTAAAGTCAGAGGAATGCTGGACGCATATGGATGACAGTTGGCAGTTCAGGTAATTTTGTGTCAAAATAAGACAATTCGTTATGCAGGCACTTGCATGGGCGCGCAGGTGCCTGCTTGTTTATGGCGGCCAATTTGCAGGAGTGAAGCGGAAATTTAGAGGAGAAAGGGATAGATTATGAAAAAGAAACTATGGTGCACTGCATGGATTTTGTCAGGCTTTATCATGGGAGGGTGCGGCGCAGGTCAGGGCGCAGAGCCGGATTCAGAGCTCGCACAGGAGTTACAGATACCAGATGAAACTGCTGAAAACAGGACTTCAGAAACTGAAAGAATCAGTACCAATGAGCTGGACAATGATGCTGCAAATCATGATGATATGAACAATGAAGCTTTGGACAGCGAAGCATCGGAGCAGACACAAACTGGCGAACACCTCCCAGCGATTGGGATCACAACAGACAAAAAAGAATGGTACACAGACGATGGCGAAACTTTGCTGCTGACAGTTACTGCTGACAAAGTTACAGTGGAAGAAAATGGTTTTGATGCGCTGAATGCTGCACTGTCCGCGCAGTGGGACGGGCTATCGAAGGGCTATGAAGAATTGCTGCAATCAGCCAAAGAGCATTATCAATCAGAGAAAGATTTCGGTTATTATTTTAGCAACTATTATCATCATGAAAATGTTGTGGCGTACAGGATTGATAACCGTGTTGCCAGTTTTTGCTGTATTTATGACAGTTATGAAGGCGGAGCGCACGGAAACTATGACTTTGACGGTGCAACGTTTGATGTAAAAAGCGGCAAAAAAATGCAGCTTGAAGATATGCTGAGCGATGCAGAGGGATTTTATGACAAGGCTGTCAGTTATCTCATAGCAGAACTAGAGGAAAATTACGGGGACGGACTTTTACCAGAATATAGAGAGGTCGTGAAGGAGGATACGTTTGGCGAGACGCCGGCGTGCTGGTATTTGGACAACACAGGAATCGTGATACAATATAATCCATACAGCGTTGCGCCGTATGCGACAGGTGCGCCGTCTGTGACGCTGCCATATGATGTGTTTGCTGAATATCTCAAAGAGGAGTACACCAGCCCATGCAGCAGCATGGTAGCGCGCGTGAAGGAGAATGAGGATATCTCAAGGCTCTTGGGCATAGATGGCAAGGTGATGCTGGTGTCTACGCATAATGAGGAATATGGAGAGACAGAAGTGATAGTGGTGTCAGGAGATTCCAGCGAGACGGTCGGGGAATTTAGCCGCTTTGTAATGGGATATGCGGTAAAACGCGCAGATGGGCGCAGCTTTCTGGTGTTTTACTGTGATTACGCATCGGATGATTTTGTGACATATGTGTATGAAGTCACAGATGGGAACGTGCGGGCATGTGACAAGCTGGAGGGAGCGTCCTTTGAGGGTGGATACTCAGGTACATCTGACAAATTTTATCTGGGAACAGATACGCTTAGTCTGTATATGCACTTGGATGTGCTTGGTACCTATTTGGGCAGTATGAAGTATCAGTTGACAGAGGAAGGAAAGCTGGTTCAGACAGAGGAAGTGTTTGCGGTCGATACGCCCTTTGAGCTGAAAGTGGTAAAAGACTTGCCAGTGACTTTGGCGGGGGCAGAGACGACAGTCCCCGCGGGCAGTGTGCTCAAGATTACTGGAACAGACAATGCGGGGACTGCGTACTTTAGGCTGGATACAGGCGAGACAGGCACAATCAGCTATGTGCGCGACGATGAACAGTGGCAGCTCTTGATAGATGGTTTGTCAGAGAATGAATATTTTGAGATGGTGCCTTATGCAGGATAGTGTGAGAAGTATTATGTCTCACACCGAGAAATGCCTGAAATACGGCATTTCTCATGTGGATTTGTGATTCCGCGAAGCGAAATCATGGGGGTTATCTTTGGGCATTTATGTTGTGAGCATAGATGCCCTTTTATGCACACGGGCGTCCCAAGGAACAATGTCAGCAGAAGCTGACGGACGCCCGGCGCGGAGAAGGGGAAAGGATTTTTCCCCTTCTCGATTGTACACGGACACCCCAAGGAACAATGTCAGCAGAAGCTGACGGACACCCAGAGTAGAGGAAGAGTGTACGTTGTGATATTTCAATTAGTCTGAATTTATTTCATTTTTTAAAGCTTCGATTTCTGCTATGGATAAATGGGTTGCTTCTGCAATGACATGAATATCAACGCCCAGTGAGAGAAAGTTGCGTGCGGTGTTTCTGATGCCGCGCTGCTCACCGCGCTGTTCCCCACGCTGCGTTGCTTCAAACATGCCTTGATTGTAATCAAGAATGGCTTTCTCCCTTGCTTCGTATTCCAAACGTTTTTGTTCATCTTGGCTGATTCGCTGCAACTGGTCATAGGCGCTTTGGATATAAGGGTCTTTTTCAGCAATCATGTTAAATTCCTCCGTTTCTTCGGCATTAATAAATTTAGCCCACAACTCGACACGGCTGCTGTTTTCTTTCAGCGCTGGAGCAAGCTTTGGCAGTTCTATGACATGGAACTCCATCTTGTCCGTGTACTTGAAGTGGCGTGTATCCTCTAAGATGTGGAAGCAGGAGTAAAACTCGTTCTCACCTTCGAACAGTACGAAATCGAGGATACTGATGCTTACACATCTTTTAAACACATTATATTTCTGTCCCGGCTTGATCTGGTCTGTATACATTTTAGCGGTATAGAACAGGGAGCGGTCAGACCATACCTTTAGTTCAGAGAGCTGGATTTCGGTGTCAATCTCCGTATCGTCATTCATCAGAATCCTGACATCGAGAATGCCAAGCTTGTCATCTGCATGTGTTTGGCGCAGGTAAGGGTTGAGTATACGGGTTGATTTGATGTCTGCCGGGTCCAGATGCAGTACAGCAGCCAGAAATCCGGTGCGGGCTTTTTCGTCATTCATAATTTCCTTGAAGGCGAAATCAATTTTGGGTTTCATTAGAAAATTGTTCATAGGGTCTATTTATAATTCCTTTCTTTTGGTTTTCAATGTTTTAATCCTTTGGTAAAATTGCAGGTTATAATGCCCTCATGGGTACTGTCATAACGGTAGGCGGTTAGCCCTCCGAATCCAATGTAATCTCTGATTACATAATAAATCTGTACAGAGTACGGAAATATATGAACAAAGGAGGGTGATGCAAATGAGAACTCATATAAGAGAGGAAGGCAAAGCCTAAGCCGCCGGCAGCGCCTGTTCCAGCCCGGTTTGCGTCTGCATGAGGGTATTTTTGTGCAGTAAGCACTGCGTAATGGGCTAACCACTGGTCCATCTGGGCAATCATGGCGGCATCAGCTCCTTTTTGCGGTGCAAATACTTTGCTGCATCCTTGCGTGCCGCACAACGGATTGGTCACATCACAGGCGATTTGAAAAGAGCACGCTTTGAGTGCTGGAAGGACAGAAGTGTCGGTGATGGTGCAAAGCTTCTGTAAACCTTTTGCGCCCAGAGGGATTGAACAAGTGTAATCCCTGCGGCGCCAGACATCTCAATAATTGCAGTCTGGCTGTCCGCAAGGATACCATAGACGCATTGCACAGGTTTTCCAAGAGAGCCTGTCACGGTGATTGTTTCCAGCGAACCGCCCATTCCGAGGGTAAGTGCCTCCACCGTGCCCTCGCCGCCGTCGGCGAGCGGACAGACGCGCACGTCCGCATCAGGCATAACTTTTTCGATTGTATTTTTGATGACAGTTCCGGCCTCGACAGAGGACAGGCTGCCCTTAAAAGAGTCCATTGCAATGACGATGTTCATGATGATTCTCCCTTATTTCACCCCGCGAAGCACCATTGTCAGTGAGATATTCGTATCCCACTGTTTAATCCCCTCATTATACAGTGCAATGCGTTGATCATATTTTTCATTGATGCGTGTCCTTAACTGCTTTAATTCCGCATCGCTCACCACGCCGGGCGCGGTGTATGGAATGGCGTTTACGGCATCAAGCGCGGTCTGGCGGTGGGCATTGATCATGCAATGTGCCAGCTCTTTTGAATTTTGCGGATTGTCCGGTGTGAGGTTTGCGACAATATATTCTGTGGAAACTTGGCGGAAACCGTAGCGTTCCATGACAGCGGGCAGCGCGCTTTCACTCATGGCATATTGCCCCACAGCATACTTTTCTGTCATATTGCAGTCGAACTGTTCTATTCTGCTCCAGATCTCTTGTTCAAAGCTGTTTTCCTCAGCAATACAGCCGGCAGTGTTCTGAATCCCGCGCCGTGCAGACAGGACAAGGCAGATGCCGCCCGGCTTTAACACGCGAAACTGTTCTCCAAAAAACTTTGACGGCTCGATATGCTCCTGAACAGTATTTGAGATGGTCACATCAATAGAATTGTCCGCAAAGGGCAGTGCCGCTGCATCAGCTTCCATGAATTTGAGCTGAGGCGCTTTTTGTGCGGCAAATTGAATAAACGCAGAATCTCTGTCGATACCAGTTATTGCAGCGTCAGGATACCAGCGGGCAAGCGACTGGGTCAGCGCGCCGGGACCACAGCCTATTTCAAGAATGCCAGCGTTTTTGCCAATACAAAAGGCATTTTGAAAAGCTTCTTTATAGGTATCAGAAAATCTGAGCGTGCGGGAATGATACAGTGTACCGATATTTTGGATATTGTCTGACCAAATGGTATTCATGTTAAGACCTCCTTTTAATATTCAATAACAGTATAGCATAAGTTGCCTTCCAAAAAAATATATTCATCCAAAAATCTGTTAAAAGCGATCTTGAAGGCGCATAAGACAGGAATTGAAAGTTGAAGTTAGATGTGTTAAAATGAGAGAAATGTTTAAAACCAAATACCGAAAAAAATATACAAGATCAAGGAGACAGCAGGCATGATTAAGACTTTTGATTTTGTGTTTGACGCGCTGCGCAGTGAACGGCTTATGAAGCAGCTCAAAAATGCGCTTGAATGTGATGCTGATCTGGAAATCTGTACCAATATAGAACGACTGTATTTTGACAGCAGGCATAAGACAGTTACGATCAAGCCTTATTCTGCAACCAGTGCGTTTCACTGGAAAGTGGCACCGGCAGAAATAACATATGATACATTGTCCAACATGTTATCGGATAATTGGGAAAATATAAAACAAGAGGACATTCGCTATCTGTAAATAGAGTTAAAATATAATGCAAGCGAAAGAGATAAACAGAGGATAAGATGAAATCTATACGAAATTTTTCGAAAATAACAATTGTTTTGGTTGCAGTCTTTATGGTGATTGCACTTTTCAGATATCAAGAATACGATGACACCCCCTTGGTGCCTGAACAGCTTGAATATTATTTTGATGAGGGCTGGCTGATGTATTCTTCATACAGCGCGGAGAAGGTGGCAGTGACGCTGCCCTACTCGGGGAAAATACAGGCGTCTGAGACGATTATTTTTGAAAATACACTGTCAGAAGAATACGCTGATCTGACGCTGAAGTTTTCGGCTGAAAATGCAGCCGTGCGCGTCTTGCTGGACGGAGAAGTACTTTATCCGCAGGAACCGCAGGAGGATACCGGGGAAGGGCAGTATTATGTGTATATTCCCGATATTACAGAGGACGACGCCGCGGAGAGACAACTCTGTATTGAACTGACTGTTTTAGAGCAGGAACGCGAGATTCTGCTTGGTGGTGTCATGGCTGAAATAAACAGCACGTTTGTCGTTGGACTGGTCGGCAGCAACTTGACGGACATTGTCTGTTGTCTGCTGATTGTGATTACGGCGATGATTATGTTTGTACTTGCGATGATACGCTGGTACACCAGCCAGCCAAGCCGGGGAGAGCTGTATCTGGGACTGTTTGGCTTGACGGCAGGCGTTTACAGTTTTATAGGAACATACACGCTGAATCTCTTTTTTGATATGCGCGAAGCCTATGTGATACAAGAGTATCTGATGCTGATGCTTCCGCTTTTTCTGGCACTCTATTTCGAGCAAAATCTGCGCAGTCTTTATCCGCGCCGTTTTGCAGCGTTGCTGTGTGTGGTTAGCTGCAATGCTGTCATACAGATTTTACTCGAATGGCTGGGAGGCTGGAAGCTCGTACAAATGGCGGATATTTCGACAGCAGTCGTGGGGCTGGCCTGCGTGACAGGCATAATCAGTCTGCTGCAAATGAAGAACAAAAGCAGCCGTTATCAAATGGCATTATCAGTTCTGTCTGTCTTTATGCTGCTGGCAGGAGAAGTGGGAAAAGTCCTTCTGAATGCGTTTTCCATGTATTCTTATGCGACAGTGGCGGGGCTGCATGGCATGACTTCGTCCGGCATGATGTTTACAGTTCTGCATATTTTACAGATTTCAAAGGAATACAGATTCGACGCAGAAGAAAAAATAAGGGCGGCGGAATTACAGAATAAACTGTTGGAGAAGGCGAACAAGGACGCAGATCTCGCAAGGCATGAGGCGCTTGCTGCAAATGAGGCGAAGGGAAAATTTCTCGCACAGATGTCCCATGAGATTCGTACTCCGATTAATGCGGTGCTCGGCATGGACGAGATGATTCTGCGGGAGTCGAAAGAACAGAATGTAAGAGAGTACGCGATGGACATTTATACGGCTGGCCAGTCGCTGCTGTCATTGATCAATGATATTCTGGATTTTTCCAAGATAGATTCTGGGAAAATGGAAATTGTGCCAGTTGAGTATGATATCAGCAGCCTGATTCATGATTTGGTAAATATGACCTCACAGCGGGCGGCGGACAAGGGGCTGAGCTTAGAGGTGGAGGCAGACGCCCAAATCCCTTCCCGCCTGTATGGGGACGATGTGCGGATACGCCAGATTTTAATTAATATTTTGACTAATGCAGTCAAGTACACGCATGAGGGCACCGTCTGGCTGCGGGTTCATAGCCGTGTCATGAACGAGACAGCGTTGCTGTATTTTGAGGTAGAGGATACAGGAATTGGCATCAAAGCGGAGGATTTGCCCAAGCTCTCCGCAGAGTTTGAGCGGATTGAGGAGGACAAAAACCGCAATATTGAAGGCACTGGACTGGGAATGAGCATCACGATTCAACTGCTTGCGCTGCTGGGCAGCAGGCTGCATGTTGAGAGCACTTACGGAAAGGGTTCAAAGTTTTATTTTGAGCTTGAGCAGAAGATTATAGACGATACGCCGATTGGAGATTTTGCATCAAATGTACAGCAGATGGCACAGGATTTTCACTATGAAGCTGCACTTTATGCGCCTGATGCAAAGCTTCTGGTGGTGGACGACAATGTGGTGAACCGCAAGGTGCTGCGAAATCTGTTAAAAGAGACCGCGATTCAGGTAACGGAGGCTGCATCGGGTGCAGAGTGCCTGCAACTGGTTCAGGAAAATCAGTTTGACCTGATCTTTCTGGATCATATGATGCCCGAGATGGACGGCGTGGAGACACTGCACTGCATGAAGGCTTTGCCTGAATATCCGTGCAAGGATACCCCCGTTGTCGTGCTGACCGCAAACGCCGTGTCCGGGGCGAAGGAGGCGTATCTTTCAGAGGGATTTGATGATTTCTTGTCCAAACCTATCGTGCCGGATAAACTAGAGGCAATGCTGCTAAAAATGCTGCCGGAGGCATTGCTGTGCACTGTCAGGGAACCCGTCAAAAAGCCAGAAGCGCAGGAAGCGGCAGCGCTGCCTTTGGAGGAGCTGCCTTTTGTGGAGGGGCTTGACTGGAATTATGCATGGCTGCATCTGCCAGAATACGAGCTGCTTGCCTATACTGTCAGGGAATTTTATGATCAGATTGACTCGGCGGCGGATTGTCTGGAACGGGCATACAGACAGTGTACAGAAGAGAAGAATCCAGAGCCGTACCGCATTCAGGTACATGCGATGAAGAGCCTTGCGGCGACAATTGGCATCATCTCATTGTCGGGTATTGCTAGGGTATTGGAATCTGCGGCAAAAGATGGTAGAATAGAAGTGATTTTATCTATGACGGCAATTTTTCTGGAGGAATGGCGCAGTTACCGGCTAAAATTACAAGGGGTATTTGGTATCGGAAGCACACAGGGGAAGGAAGTTACCGACTATTCGGTGATACGGGCGCTTGTGGAAATGGTGCGCGTCAGTATGCAGGAGATGGAGATTGACAAAGCGGACGAGTGCGTCAGACAGTTGCGCGACTATGATTTTCCAGCAGAAATCTGGCAGGAGATTCAAAAGCTTGCGGAGGCAGTGACCAATCTGGACCCAGAGGAAACAGAACGCCTTGCAAATTTATTGTCAGAAAAAATGGCAGGATAATACGAATGGGAGGACGAAATGAAAAAAATACTATTAATCGGAAAGTTTAACACGGTGGTGAACGAGACGAATCAATTTTTGTCCCAGTACTTTCATGTGCAGCTCTGCTCGGAGAATGCAGGCGTTTTGGAGGGCATGTTAAAAATCGTCAACCCTGATCTGGTGCTGATCAGCCTGATTGGCGCCTATGACATTGACACCTCTATCTTTTTTCTGCTGAGTGACCAGTATGCACAGATTCCAGTTCTGACCATCGGAACGAAAGAGGAGAGCGGCAAATTCTTTAAATACTATGAAGGAGAGCAGTTTGAAAATCTGATTCGTCCAGTGGAGAATACGGCGATTATGAATGCAGTGTGCAGACGGCTTGGGCTGGAGGAGACAAGCGTCGAGCAGGAGGCGCGTGACAAAAACAAAGAGCACAGCGGGAAAAAGCGGATTCTGGTGGTCGATGACAACGGTACAGCGCTTAGGACAATCAAGGCAATGTTAGAAGATACTTATGAGGTTGCTCTAGCGATTTCCGGCGCGCAGGCAATGACTTCGATTGGTAAAAAAAGACCAGATTTAATTTTGTTAGACTATGAGATGCCTGTCTGTGACGGAAAGATGACCTTGGAAATGATACGCGCCGATGAAGAGCTGACAAGTATTCCAGTAGTGTTTTTGACGGCGATCAATAACCGGGAAAATATCGAGGCGGTATTGAAATTAAAACCGGCAGGATATTTCCTGAAGCCGCCAGTGAAGGAACGGCTGCTTCAGGAAATTGAAAAAATTTTAAATGAAACGCCTTGACATCAGTTTTCGCTGCGCATTGCGCGATAGCCAATCAGGACAGTCCATACATAGGCGCAGGTTTTGGGAATCATGAGCATTCCAATCATGGGAATTACGTCTGCCCAGAGTACGACAGGAATATAAAACCCAAAACTCAGAACAATCGTCAACCACATGTACTGGAAAGCAGTGTCATGCTGCCGTCTCGCTTCCTGAAAAAACAGTATGATAATAAGCAGGCCAAACAGCGCAAAGGGAATGTTGCGGTAAATTCCCCATGCAAGAGGGGGATTTGGGCGCAGCCACCCGTTTTGCGGGCAGAGACATAGAACAATGCGCAGTACAGACAACAGGTACACGGCAGCCGTTATCCCATTTTTCCCAGTAATGTGATAGCGGTTTCTCCATACATAGTACAGGAGAATGTAGAAAACGGTCATCGTGACAGAGGTGATGAGCTTGCCGGCGCCAAGGGCAGCGGTATAGTTTTCCAGTCCAGTCGTGCACAGCGCAAGTGCGCGCGGAACGAGGTGGAAGGAGTCGCCAAGCCCCAGCACGACTGCCATAATGCCAAACAGCCAGTATTGTCTGCGCCCGGCGCTTTTTAGAATCATGATGATGCCAAGGGTGATGACGGTGACGAGATAAACGGCGTCAAATAAAGTTTCTACGATAGCCTGCATAATTTTTTCCTCCTAAAAATTAATAAATAGTCCGCTTAATGATTTCCAGAATACTGCTGCTGTCATAATTTTGGCGCAGCAGTGCGGAAAGAACCAGCGAAAATATAAGGTCTGCAAATTTCTGAGCCGTTAGTGCTTCGTCAAAAGCATCGGGGCGGATTTTTTTGTCTTTTTCTAATACACAGCAGAGTTCTTCCTGAATGTGTTCCCACGCTTGTGACATTCTCTGTTTTCCATCAGTTTTGTCATTTTCTAAAAAATGCATCGAGTGCGAGGCGAAAAAGCCCGGATATTTTTCGCTGCCTGTTTTTATGCTGTCAAAAATCCACTGCACACAGTCTGTAAAACTGTCAAATTCTGTCTGACGCTCAGAAAAGTGGAAAATCTCATGCCAGATACTTTCCACTGTGGCAGTGACTAAATCAGATTTGGACGCAAAATAGTTGTAGATGGAACCCACTGATACGTTGCAGGCTGCGGCGACAGTCCGAATACTGACGGCTGGCCAGCCCTTTGCCGCCACGAGCTGCCGGCTCTGTTCTAAAATCGCTTCTTTGGAAGTAATAATGGTATTCATACACGGCCTCCTTTCATACTGAACAACGTTCATTATAGTATTCTTTGCAAGAAATGTCAAGATGGAATTACAGAAACACAGAGGAGTGGACTGCGCGAGAAAATAGCTTGCAACATCACAGGAAGCACTATATAATATTTATAAAAAGGAGGTACATATGAAAAAAGTATATAGGCAATTGTTGAATTTTTTGATGGCGGCAGCAGTACTCATTGGCGCTGGAACGATTGTGAATACGAAGATGTCCCAAGCGTCCGGGGACGAAAAACAAGACGCCAAGGCAGGCACCATGGAGGTGCATTTTATTGATGTCGGGCAAGGGGACTCGACGCTGATTACATGTGAAGGACACGCCATGTTAATCGACACCGGTGAAGCGACGAAGGGAACCGCAATACAAAATTACCTGCAAAAACAGAAAATTGACAAGCTGGATTATCTGATTCTGACACACCCGGATTCAGACCATATTGGCGGGGCGCCAGTCATCATCACCAAGTTTCAGATTGACAAAGTTTTCACATCCAATTATGAAAAAGATAATAAGACATATATGAAGCTGATACAGGCACTGGATAACAAGCGCCTGAAGCAGACAACGCCCAAGGTGGGCACAAAGTATTCTTTGGGAACAGCCGAGTTTACGATTTTAGCGCCCAATAATACTTATCGTAATCCGAATGATGCGTCAATTGCGCTCTTGCTTCAGAACGGGAAAAACCGTTTTCTGTTTACAGGCGACGCAGAGGAAGATGCAGAGCAGGACATTCTGGAAAATGGTCTGGATATTTCGGCGGACGTGTACAAGGCGGGGCATCACGGCAGCAGGACAGCCACTTCCGAAAAATTTTTTGAGGCTGTCGGGCCTTCGAGTGCAGTTATTAGCTGCGGCGAAGATAATTCTTACGGCCACCCGCACGCACAGACACTCAACACATTCCGTATGAATGGCGTAAAGGTCTACCGGACAGATGAAGAAGGTACGATAATCGCCACCTCCGACGGGGAGAAGATAACCTTTAGTGTTCCTGAGTCCGATACATGGCAGGCGGGAGAACCAAATGGAACAGGTGCTGTCTGGAATCATACCAAGCCTTCTGCCGGAAAAAGCGAGGCTGCCAAAGACGAAGTGACATATATTTTAAATACAAAATCAAACAAATTTCATAAGCCCTCCTGCAATGCGCTGCCCGAAGATGAGAACCGCGAGGATTCGTCAGAGAGCAGGAGTTCAATTATAGAACAGGGCTATGAGCCTTGTAAACGATGCAATCCATAATCAATCAAGGGAAGGAGAAAATGGCATGTTTTCAATTAAAGTAGTAAAGGCAGCCGGTGAGACAAAGTTTGTCGAGCGGGGCAAGGAGGAAGTAACGCTGGTGGCAACCTCTGCGTATGAGGAGGGCGACAGGATTGTGCTCGAGTATTTTGGCGAGCCGCGGTATTTTGTATTTCAGGCAGATGATGCGATGGGGACAGCGCTGATTTACGTGAAGGGCAATGTGGATATCATTGTTCCGTTTGGCGAGGCAAGACGCGGATATTCACCCAAGGCATTTGCAGGAAGCTGTCATTATATCTATGCGCGGTATGCAGCAAAGGAGGAGATTGTGGCATACCGGAATCACGCGCTCAATGTATATGACAGCCATGAGAATATCAATTCGTTCCCACATGCCTCTGCCAACGTGGAAACCAGAAATGAGGCGGTGTTTGCAGCCAGAAATGCGATTGATGGCGTGAAGGCAAACAGCTCTCATGGAGAATGGCCGTATGCTTCATGGGGAATCAACCGTGACCCGAATGCATGTTTGAAAATAGACTTTGGACGTGAGATTGAGACCGACAAGGTAATCATCTATCTTCGGGCTGATTTTCCGCATGATAACTGGTGGAAGGAAGTCACGCTCGCTTTTTCAGACGGAAGCGCTGTGACAGTAAACCTGAAAAAACTTGCGACGGGACAAGAGGTTACTTTTGAGAAGAGAACTGTCACTTGGGTAGAGTTCAAGAATCTGATCAAAGCAGAGACACAATCACCATTTCCTGCATTGACACAGCTAGAAGTGTATGGTACAGTAGTTGGTTAAAAAGGCATAAAGGAGAGTTGGAATATGAATATTACAATCACAGGAAATCTCGGAAGCGGTAAGTCCAGTGTGGCAAAAATACTCAAAGAGCAGGGATATGAATATTCATCTACAGGAAATATATTCAGGCAGCTTGCGATGGAACAGGGCTTGTCTGTCGAGGAGTTTAATAAGCAGGTCAATGAGGCGGCAAGCCGGGGGGACCATTCTGTAGACAAGATGATTGATGACACGACCACCAGAATCGGTGAAGAGCGCGACCGCGTTGTATTTGATTCGCGTCTTGCGTGGCACTTTGCGCCAAAGAGCTTCAAAGTGTTTATCATCACAGATCTTGACGAGGCGAGCCGCAGAGTGTTCAACGACAGTCTCCGCGCAAACTCAGAGTCGTATGAAACGCAGGCTGCTTGCAGAAAGGCACTAATCAACAGACAAAAGCTTGAGACAGTGCGATATAAAGAGATTTATGACATTGATTACTACGATATGAGCAATTACAACCTTGTGATAGAAAGCACAAACGCGGCGCCGGAAGAGCTTGTTCGGGAAATCTTGGACAAAATGGCAGCATACCAAAATGGGGACTTTGACAAAATGATGGAGCTGAATCCCTCGTCAGTCAAAGTGCCGGAAAAGGGCGCTGCTGGAGAAGCAATCGCAGACGGGGATATAGAAGTCACTGAAAAAGGCGGTATTTTTACGCTCTGTGCGGGAAAGAATAAACTTGATGCGGCCGTGGCGCAAGGTGCAAAATTTGTGGCTGTCAGGGTAGCCAGCTCTGAGCCGGGCGGAGAGGACAGCTTTATGAATTTTGCAAATATGAACAGATAGATGAACTGAGGAATTAGAAGGGGCGTTGGGAAATGGTTTCCGTACAATGGAGGGCGCTGCATGAATGAAAACAGGGCTGGGCTGGGTTATCAGGACTTTGCGGTAGTCAGAACAAAACAGATATTCTATATTGACAAGACAGATTTCATCAGGGAATGGTGGGAAAATGCAGATCAAGTGACGCTGATTACCCGTCCGCGCAGGTTTGGAAAGACATTGAATATGAGTATGACAGCGTGTTTTTTCTCAACAAAGTACGCTGGCAGAAGTGACCTGTTTGAAGGCTTGTCCATATGGAAAGAACAGTCTCCTGACGGGGAATATGCGTACAGAAAGCTGCAAGGAACTTTTCCTGTAATCTTTTTGAGCTTTGCGAATGTGAAAGCAGCGACATATAAGGAGATGCTTTTTAAGATCACAAAAGAAATTTCTGATTTATATAACGAGAATGATTACATGCTTTCAATAAGTTTGTTAAGTGATAATGAACGAAACTACTTTAAAAGTATTCAAATCGGAATGAACGCTGAACTGGCTGCCGGTGCAATACATTCAATGGCAGGTTTTATGCAGCGTTGTTATGGTGAAAAAGTAATCATTCTTTTAGATGAATATGATACCCCAATGCAGGAAGCGTGGATTTCTGGTTATTGGGAGGAGGCTGCAAGCTTCTTTAGTGGTCTGTTTAACGCTACATTCAAGACAAATGAATATCTTGAACGTGGACTGATCACAGGAGTAACAAGGGTAGCAAAAGAGAGCATTTTCACTGGTATGAATAATCTTGATGTCATATCAACAACTTCCTGTGAATATGCTGCATCTTTTGGCTTTACAGAAAAAGAAGTTTTTGCGGCGCTTGAAGCTGCTGGATTAGGAGATCAGAAAGAGAAAGTAAAGCGATGGTATGACGGATTTACGTTTGGTACCTGTACAGACATCTATAATCCGTGGTCTATAGCGTCATTTATTAAGAAACAAGGAAGATATGATACCTACTGGTCAAACACCAGCGGAAACGGACTTGTAAACCAGTTGATTCAAAAAGGGACGCCGGAGATTAAAAAGACAATGGAAGGTCTCCTTCAAGGTAAAAGCTTTGAAGCGGAAATTGACGAAAAAATTGTATTTGACCAGCTAAACGGCAGCGCAGATGCATTGTGGAGTCTCCTGCTCGCAACAGGTTATCTGAAAGTATTAAATGTCAGAACTTTGGAGGAGGACGAGGAAGGTGTAGGTGAAGAAGGCGATGTATGGTACACGCTGGCAATCACGAATTTTGAAGTAAGACGAATGTTTCGCAAGATGGTGAAAGGCTGGTTTGGTGGAAATACTGAGATGTCGTACAATAATTTCATCAAAGCACTTCTTGTGAATGATATAGATGAAATGAATGAGTTTATGAATAAAATCGCACTGCACAGTTTTTCTAGTTTTGATATTGCAAAAAATGTGTCGCAGGACGATGCGCCCGAACGGTTTTATCACGGTTTTGTACTGGGGCTGATGGTTGAGCTTGCGGGAAGATTTGAGATCACATCGAACAGGGAAAGCGGTTTTGGGCGGTATGATATCATGCTGACGCCCAAAAACAGGGAGAGGGACTGCGCCTACATCATTGAGTTTAAGGTGCATAAGCCCTTGAAGGAAAAAGATCTTGCACAAACAGTTGCGAATGCCCATTCCCAGATGGACGAGAAGCTGTATGATGCCAAACTGATTGCGGAAGGATTTGTCCCAGAGCAGATCAAGAAGTACGGTTTTGCATTTAAGGGCAAAGAGTGCCTGATTGGTTAGGTGTCACTGATTTGGCGGAACAGGAGAAAATGATAAAGAGGTGTAAGGTCTTATTGAACCAATAAGGCGTTATGCCTTTTTGATTTACTAAATTAGATGCAGCAAACCGCTTTGCTGAATGTATAAAAAGTATAGATTTATAGTATAAAAAGCAGAAATTGTATCCAATACGCACATGTACTATAATTATTTAATATAATATTAATGCAAAATTTACAATTAAAATAACTAAAATAGGATAGAAAGCACAAGAATTGACAATAAAGTCAAAATAAAGCAGATAGATTTTCCCAAAAATGCACGCTAAAATGTAAATACAACTTATATTTTCAAAGGTAGGAATCCTTCCATGTGGAGGATTCAGGTGGAAAAATGGAGGTAGCGTATGGGAAAGTTTCAACGAAAGAAAAGGTACCACAAACGATTGTTGTCTGTTCTTTTGTCGGCAGCTTTGGTTATGCAGAACGGTGTTCCCGTTTTGGCAGAGGAAAGTACAGTGACATCAGAGAGCGAAGAAGCGTCGGAAAAAGCTGCGGCTGATGACACGGAGAAGGAATCGCAGGCAGAAACCCCGGAGGAGGAAAAAGAGCAGGAGATTGCGGAGCATGAGAGTTCGACCGTCGAGAACGTAAAAGAAACTTCGGAATCGCAGGAGACATCATCGGTTGAGTCCTCAGTCGCTGAAGGTGAGACAGATGAGGTGAAGAGTACAGCCGAGGAGAGTGCTTCAAGCGAAGAGGAATCGGATGACGAACGCACAAGCGAGGAAAGCTCGACAGAGGAGATTACAACGGAGGAAGGTAAGACAGAGGAGACAGAAGAAGAGGAAGAAGAAACGGAGAGTATTTCTGCGGAGGCTGGAGAAAGCACGAATGCGGAAGGCGGGAATGTACTTGCTAATGGTAGTTTCGAGGAAGTCACAACTACCACTGATACAATGTGGACTAATGGTCAAATGCCTAAAGGATACAACGCTCTCTGGCCGACTAATGGCGCTAGCGGAAATCGAAAAATGGTTTTTGCAGTAGAGGAAACTACAGAAGCCAAGGATGGAAATAAAGTATTACACATAAAATCTACAGAAGAGTCTAAGACAGAAGTATGGGATTTGGCGAAGCCCGGTTTGCCGATCGATCCGAATAAGAATTATAAATGTACATTTTGGGCAAAAGCGGAAAATGTGACTGGAACTGGTTTCCGTGTTGCGATGAAACGAAAGGTAGTAAATGCGGGAACAAAAGAAGACGTATCAAGTCCGACAATCACAGGAACTACGAATGGTTGGACGCAATACGAATTTGAATCAAATTTTCCTCTTGAAAATGAGAATGGTAAGACAGAATCTATTCAGCTTGGCATCATAGCAGATAAGATGACTGGCGACGTATGGGTAGACGACATCCGCATCACACCCATCGATAACGGCACAAGTGAAGGTGAAACCATCACGCTCAATAAAACCACTCTGACACTGACTCCAGAGAAAACGCATCAATTAAAAGTAACAGGTGCAGATGGTGAGGAAATAACATGGGCAAGCAGTGATGAAATGATCGCGACAGTAGATAATACTGGTTTGGTAACAGCTGTAGCCATCGGAGAAACAGAGATCACCGCGACCGTCAAAGGAAAAAACCTAACTTGTAAAGTTATTGTAAAAGCGCCTGTAGAAGGCGAGACTGTGATTTTCTCCGATGACTTTGAGGGAGAACTGGGAACTTCCACCAATGCCACCATGATAAAATACTGGAAAGACGGCAAGTATCCTGTACAGTGGGATTCTATCGGATTTGGTACAGGCATTTACGCCGGCGATCTTCAGCTGGAAGTGACAGACGCAGATTCTTATGAGGGCGATCATTCCGTGCATGTCAGCACACAGGACAGTGCTACACGCATTTCCATAACTGCAAAGCTGGAAAACTTTGATTATACCAAAGAATATAAACTTCGTATGTGGGTTAAAACCAAGGATGTCACAGGCACAGGATTTTATGCCAGATCACAGGTTTATTCAGATTCCAATAAGAAATATGTGAATCTCGGTGATGGGCATAAATTAAAAGGTACAAATGACTGGACCTTGTATGAATTATCTTATCCAGATGCTTCGAAACTGGCATCAGGTCAAAAATCTGGTAAGGCGACCATCGAAGTGTTTGCAGAGTATATGACCGGCGAGATCTGGATTGACAATGTGGAATTAGTAGAAGTCTGGAGTTTAGCACTGGACAAAAAAGATATGATTCTGGATATCGGAGAAACCGATATGATCACCGCATCGGGGATGCCTACGGACAAGACAGTCACATGGTCAAGCGCTGACGAGACAATCGCTACAGTGGACAAAGATGGCAAAGTAACCGCAGTAGCACCTGGTGTCGTGGAAATTACAGCTTCTGTGGACGCAGATCACAAGGCAATATGTACGGTTGTGGTAAAGGATCCAGAGGCAGAAGTACAGTTCCAGGGAATGCGCGACAGATGGAGAGAGCGTCTCACAGGCAATTCTATGTGGAAGGGCGATGCAACATCTGATGAATATAAAAAGATTCTTGCTACTAACGAGGAGAGTGCAGAGAAGGCAAGAGAAAAATTGGTCAAGGGTTCGGATACCGAGTTATTTAATGATCTGAATCTGACAATGGACTTGTATAAAGCTGGCAGTACGAGCACAACGGCTACTGATAGTGAAGCGTACACAACGGCTGTTTCCCGCATACAGAGCATGGCTGTCGTATATGCATCTGAGGGTAGCCAATATTATCAGGATGAAACATTAAAAGAAGATATTCTCTATGCAGTGCAGTGGTATTATGACAATGTCTGGAATGAAGAGCTGGACAACAAGGCGATGTTTGGCAACTGGTATCACTGGTGGATCAGCCTGCCGCAGGGCGTTTCTAGTATCGTAATTCTGATGCATGATGAGATGCCGGAAGAATTAATTCAGAGTGAGGCAAAGGTACTGAAGCACTTTAATGAAGATCCTAAGACCGTATATAAAGTAAAAGGTGCGGCAGGACCTATGGAAATGACCGGCGCAAATCTGGCGGACACAAGTCTGGCTTCCCAGCTGCGCGGCGCTGCTTGCAGTGACCCGCTGGCAGTTGTGAACGGAACAAAGTATTTTGACGAGTTTATCAGCGTTGTGGAGAAGGGCAAAGAAGGTATTCTCAGCGATGGTTCCTTTATTCAGCATACCAATCTGGCATATACAGGCGGCTATGGCTCTACACTCTTAAATAATGCAGAGAAGCTGGTTTATGTCAGCGCAGGCACCGACTGGGAAGTCGCGAGTGAGAAGCTTGACGTGCTATGGAACTTTATCTGGGATGGCATCCGTCCGCTGTATGCAGATGGTGCAATGTTCGACATGGTCGGGGGACGTGGTATAGCCCGTCCTACAGCAAGCGATTTAAAGACTGGTCGAGTGATTCTGGAAGCTGTTGCACTGCTCTCAAACAGCGCACCCGAAGCGTGGCGCGGCAAGCTGCAAAGTTTTGTGAAATATCAAGCACAGGCAGGCATCGATGCAATGGGCAAAGAGACTTATTTCACAGGCAGAAGCGGCGCAGCGATCAGCGCAATTCAGGGTATTTTATATGACAGCAGTATTGAAGCCGTTGACAATGCAGGGTATGCGAAAGTATTCGGCGGTATGGATAAGGCAGTATCGCACAATCCAGATTTCAGCCTGGGTATCAGTTATTCTTCAGCCCGCACAGGACGTTTTGAGTTTGGTAACGAGGAGAATAAACAGGGCTGGCATCAGGGCGACGGCGCTACGTATATTTATAATGGTGATCCGAACCAGTATTCAGATAATTATTGGAACACTGTGGACAGTCAGCGCCTGGCTGGTATCACGACGGATCATAGTACTTGGGGTTTGACAAACTGGGGCAACTATCCTGGTAATGCCAACCTGAACGGCGGTTCATCGGTAGGACAGTTTGCAACTGTGACCATGAACTTTAAGAACTATAAGAATGCAACGAATCCAAATCTTGCGGCGCGCAAGTCATGGTTCGTATTTGACAATGAAGTAGTGGCTCTTGGTATGGGCATCTCAGGCATCGACACCAGCAAAACGACAGAGACAATTGTTGAAAATAAGAAGATCAACGGCGCTAACAAGCTCATCATCGACGGCGCAGAGCAGAGTACGGCAATAAATAACCAGAAAAATTCGCTGTCGAACGTAAGCTGGGCATGGCTGGAGGGCAATACATCCAAAGATTCGATGGGATATTATTTCCCAGAAGGCAGCAAGCTTGATGTGCTCAGAGAGAGCCGTGAAGGCAGCTGGGCGGACATTAACGGTTCAGCGGGAATGGATGCGTCTAAAATTACACGCAATTATCTGAGTCTTGCAGTACCGCATGGTGAGAACGCCAACAACAAATTGGATTCCTTCAAGAAGGAAAGCTACAGCTATGTACTCCTTCCGAGCATGAACAGTGAGGAAGTGAAGGCGTATGCTGAGAATCCTGATATTCAGGTATTGTGCAATTCTACGTTTGTGCAGGCAGTTGCGGACCACAAGGCAAATGCAGCAGGGTACATATTCTGGGGTGATATCACGACACCGCTCCGCATCGGTGAGGTGGAAGGTACAGTTGGTTCTATCACAACAGCAAAGGATCCTCAGACACATACGATGAAAGTCGGTATCTCGGATGTTCATCAAAACAAAGACAGCCTGACCTTCCGCATCTACGGCAATAACCTGAGCATGGCAGAAGGAAACGACAAAGTAAAGGCAGAATTTGACAAGTATGGTGTTAAGCTGACAGTTGATACAAAGGACGCAATGGGTGCAACGATTGAGGTGACATTGCATTATGAAGATCTGCCTCAGGAACAGCTCGATAAATTGGCATCAATGCGTGAGACATATGCGAACGGCTTGACAGGAAACGATATGACCGACAAGACGGATGCAGAGTACTTGACTTATATGAAGAAGTATGAGGACGCTGCAACGGCAGCCCTAGAACAGCTCAATATGGATGCTGGAAAGGGAACCAAACTTTTCAATGATATAGAATTGCTGGATTGGGAAAACAAGGGAGCTTCAAATGGAGATGGCAGTGCCACACTGACAACGACGACAACGCGCATCAAGGATATGGTAATGGCTTATAAGTCTGAGGGAACGAAATACTACAATGATCCCGAAGTGAAAAAGGCAATCGATGTCTGCCTGGCGTACCTCAAGAGTGGATTCCCGAATATCTTGAATTATCATGACAGAGTATTTGCAAACTGGTGGGATTGGTCGATCGGTGTGCCAAAAGACCTGACGGTTATAGGAATTTTGCTCTATGATGACTTGGACGAAAGCTATCGCAGAGAACTCTACAATATGATTCAAATCTTAGTGCCGGATGTCAACTATTACTGGGGACGCAGTTCGAACGGCAGAGCTGCTAGATTCGCGGCAACAGGTGCGAACGGTAGTGAGATGGCGATGAATACTGTGCTAAACGGTATGATCGGCAATGATCCGGTAAGCTTATACAAGGCAAGCGACACGATGGTAAACGAATTGCGTTATGTGGAGAGCGGCGAAGGATTCTACAAGGACGGCTCGTTCAAACAGCATGGAAATTTTGCTTACAATGGCGCTTATGGTGTGGAGAAGTTAAGGGCAGTGACGACACTTGCAACGGTACTCAACAATACGCCATGGGAGTGTACTGACGCAGATTCCAACATTGTGTACGAATGGATACTCAATGCATACAGACCGTTGTATGCGGACGGTGGTATCTTCGATATGGTACAGGGACGCAGTATTTCACGTTACAACAGAAGCGATATTACAACAGGGCGCTATGCCATGGATGCGATCGTAAGACTGGCGGCAAATGCCCCGGTACAGTACAAGAAGGCGCTGGATACCTTTGTCAAGACACAGGCAGCCTTGGGTGTTGCTTATGACCCGACAAGCTATTATGGCGGAATGAAATCTCTGTCCTCATTAGTACTTGTAAAGAATTATTTAAATAATGATTCTATTCCACTAGACACGGAGAATTATACAAAAATTTACGGCTCGATGGACAAGGCAGTGACACATGGTGACGATTTCTCATTAGGTTTTAGTATGTTTTCTAGCCGCAATGGCGGTGTGGAGAGCATCAATAATGAAAACCTCAAAGGCTGGTATACTTCCGATGGTGCACTGACATTGTATAACGGTGATCAAGGGCAGTTTGGAGAAGGTTTCTGGGCGACCATAGACCACACCCGTCTGGCAGGTATTACAACAAACCATGAAACGAAATCAATGTCAAGCAACAACAATAAGACGAATGACCGTGACTGGGTAGGAGGTTCTGCACTAAACGTAGAAAATTATGCGTCAGTCGGTATGGACTTTAAGTCAACCATATCCGATTTGGAAGCAAAGAAATCATGGTTTGTATTTGGAGACCAGATTGTTGCACTGGGCGCAGGCATCAAGACAACTGTTGGTGATACTACAGAAACAATCGTAGAAAACAGAAAGATAGACAATAACAATAAGCTGTTGGTAAACGGCAGCGAAGCTGTCGCAGCAGACAGCACAGATCAGCAGGCAGCAAACTGGGCATGGATGTCTGAGAATACCAAAGGTTCTGCGATCGGCTACTACTTCCCGGAGGAGACAACTGTATCTCTAAAGCGTGAGACACGCACTGGAAAGTGGAGTGAGGTAAATACAAATACAAACGCTGGAGACGCAGATGAGGTTACAAAGCAATATATCAGCATTGCAATGGATCATGGAACAAATCCTGCAGATGCATCTTACGGATATGTACTTCTTCCGGGCAAAACACAGGAAGAGATGACAGCTTACGCAAAGGACAATGGTATTGAGATTCTCTCAAATACAGACAAGCTACAGGCAGCAGCAGATACTGTGACAGGTGTTTCCGGTTATAATTTCTTTACAGCAGGTGAAAGCAATGTCCCTGAAAATTATGGTATCCAGAAACTGACAAGCGATGCGCCAGCATCTGTAACCATGTATAATAATGGGCATAAGATGATCCAGTTCGCAATATCAGATCCGACACAGAAGAGCAGTACAATCACGCTTCATCTGGAAGGCACAGGGCTTTCAGAATACCAATGTGACAATGGTGTCACTGTGACAAAAGATGACACAGGTATCACTATTACAGCAAATGTATCCGGCTTTGTGGGAGGAACTTTAAATGCTTCTATTCTGAGTATGGATGCAGCGGCAGAACCCGGAGATGTGCTCTGGGATGTGAACAACAGCGAGGGCAGGCTGATGCTTTCCGTTGATGCTTCAAAAGAAATTTTGCAGGCAGAATTAACAGAAGAAGATAAGGCTTCTATAGAAAATGGATATAATGTAAAATTTATTTTCTCAGGCAATGAAGTGGACACGGCTGACAAAGCAGAGGATATTGCCGCAGCAGAACAAATATTGCCAGAGGGCAAAGAAATGGGCTGCTGTTGGAGCCTTGATCTAAACAAAGAAATTGAAGGTCTGTCTAAAACTCCGATTACTGAAACAAAGAGTGAGTTTACATTTACGGCTGACATTTCAGAAGAATTTGGGGCATTAGGATCAGATTTCGAGATGATTCGGGTACGCGGAGGAAAAGCAGAGATTTTATCAGATTTGGATACAGAGCCAAATACAATTACATTTAAGACAGATAAATTCTCGACAGATACATACATTTTGATTTACGAGGCAGAAAAAGAAACAGCCACAGCGACCTTCCATTATCCAGATGGCACAACCAAACAGGAAACTGTAGAACTCAACACGAAATTGTTTGAGCCACAATTTGAAGATACTGACGAGGAAGGCAGAAAACGCGGCATCAAGTGGTATACTGACGAAGCAAACACAATACTGTATGATTTTAATACAGATGTAACGCAGGACTTAGACTTATATGGGGCGTACTACTATTTAGAAGATCCCGAGACCAAAGTAACCATAACCTTCCATTATCCCGACGGAAAGACAGAGACCACATCCATAAAGCAGAATGAAAAAGTGACAAAACCTGATTTTGAGGATGTAGATGATGATGGAAAGAAGCGCGGCATCAAGTGGTACACCGACGAGGCAAAGACAACACTGTATGATTTCAACACAGAAGTAACACAGGATCTAAACCTGTACGGCGCATACTATTACCTTGATGAGGAAAGCAAACTGACCGTAACCTTCCATTATCCCGACGGAAAGAAAGAAGCTGTAACCTTAGAGCTTTATGGAAAATTAACACAGCCAGAGTTCGAGGCAGAGGACGAGAACGGCAAGTACGGCATCAAGTGGTACACCGATGAAGCCAGGACAATACTTTATGATTTTAATACAGTAGTTTCATCAGACCTGAATCTGTACGGCGCGTATTATTACTATAAAGATAAGATAACAGTAACCCTGTATTATCCCGACAAGACAGAGACCGTAACCCTTGATCCAAACACAGCCCTGACAAAACCAGTATTTGAGGCGACAGACGCAAACGGAAAATATGGAATCCTGTGGTACGCAGATGAAGCCAAGACCATACTCTACAATTTTAACACGGCTGTCACAGAGGATATCAGTATATATGGCGTTTACTCCTATATCTACGAGGAGACCGATGAGGACGGCAGCTCTGATACAAAGCCGACAGGCATCCGGGCGATTCGGATTGACGACCAGCAGTATACTGGAAAAGCAATAAAGCCAGAAGTAATCGTATATGATGGCACTACGAAGCTGGCAGAAAAGACAGATTACAAAGTAAGTTATGCCAACAACAAAAAAGTAGGCGAGGCAAAAGTGACAATCACACCCTGCGGCAACTATGAGAAGGCAAGCAAGTTTACAGTTGCATTCAAAATCGTACAAAAAGAGCTTACAGAAGAAAATGTCACAATCAAGTATGCACCGCTTATGAATGTCAAGAAAGACAAGAAAGGAAATCTTGTCGGACAGACACAGAAGGTAACATTAAAGTGCGGTTCACTCAGTGTTCCTGCAAAAGAGTATGCCGTGACCTATAAGCAGATTAAAGACGCAGAAGGAAATGATATTGAGAAAGCTGTTGAGAAGCTGACAGAAGAAGGCGTTTATAAGATGGTGCTTGAAACTACAGAAAACAGTAGTTTCCACGGTAAATTAGAATATCAGGTCGATCTGACCGACAAGATTTTAGTCACAGATCTCAAAGTGAGCATTCCAGCACAGCAGTGGACAGGCGCAGAAATAAAACCATCCTTAGAGGATATAACTATCAAGTACAAGAACAAGAAAGTACCAGAAGGTTCCTTTGATATTGACTATAGTAATAATATCAATGCAGGTACAGCCTCCGTAATCCTGACAGCGAAGAAGGACAGTGAATATTACGGCAGCAGGGCAGTGGACTTTACTATAAAGGGCACTGAAATCAAGAAGGCACGCATCGACGGCTTCAAGTCTGTTTTAGACTATACCGGACAGGCGCTGAGTCAGGAAGTGACACTGGTGCTCAACAAAGGCAAAGCCGATGAGAGAACGTTACAGGAAGGCAAAGATTACACTATCCAATATGACAACAATGTCAATATCGGAAAGGCAGCCATGACCATAAACGGCATTGGAGAGTTCAGCGGAACCGTTAAGAAAAACTTTACAGTCGGCAAGGTAAAACTTCAGAATGCGCAGAGCGTTCAGATCAGCTTCGCAGAGCCAGAACTGACAAAGGTGTCACAGGACAAGAGCGGTGCAAAGCCAGCAGTTCAGGTGACTTACGGCGACAAGCTTCTGGTTCAGGAGGTTGACTACAAAGTAAGCTACAGCGGCAATAAAGCAGTAGGAACAAACGGAAAAGTTTCTGTCAGCGGCATCGGAAACTACACAGGAAGTTTGAAGAATGTACTTTCGTTCGAAATCGTACCAAAGGATATTTCAGATACCACAGATGAAGCCATTGTGATTGACGCAGCAGATTTGAAATATGCAGCAAATGGGAAGTACAAGGCAAAAGTCACAGTATATGACCACGGTGCAAAGCTCGCATCAAACGAATATTCTGTAGGTGCAGTCGAGGCAGACAATGTACAAGTGGACGATGAAAGCAAGTGCGGAACAATCAAAGTAATCTTGGAAGGCAGGAAGAATTACAGCGGAACACGCGAGGTACTGATCAATATCAGAGAAACCTTGATTTCCTCCACAAAGGTAAAAGTTAACGGCAAATATTACTATAACAACGGCGAAGCGGTTTGCCCATCAATCGACCAGCTTGAGGTGACAATCGGCAGCGGTAAAAACAAAACACCCTTAAAGGCAGGGGAGGATTTTACCATCGTTGGATATAGCAACAATATCAAGACTGGTAACGCCGCACTCACGATTCGTGGAACTGGCAAGTACGGCGGAACCAAGACCGTAAAATTCAAGATTCTTCCGAAATGGATGCAGCGGAAATAATCTCAGAAGCGTAGTTAAAAAAATCAAGTATTAGACACATATAAATCCATGGTCAGTTACAGAAATGTAATTGACTGTGGATTTATTTTTGTGCACGTGGAAAGGAATGATGCAGCTTAAACTGCCCGTGTCTAGGGAAAATTTTTTTCACTGCTGGTTTGGTATAACTAATTTTGAAAAGTAGCTTATAAGATTGTAAAATATGAATATACATGATAAAATTAGGTATGAAAGTAGGTGGGAAGTTTGACAGTGACAGAACAGATAGACCAGAAACATCAAGAAGATTTACAGAGGCTAAAAGATTTTCGTCTGCTTGATGATGATTTCCTCACAAAGTGTTTTGAGGGAGATACGGCAAGTATAGAACTGGTATTGCAGATTGTATTGGAAAAGCCGGATTTAAAGGTGCTGGACGTCCGCACTCAGGTGTTTGTGGAGAATCTGCTGAACTGTTCGGTGAGGCTGGATATTTTGGCTACGGACAGCATAGGAGCAAAACTAAATGTGGAAGTACAGCGCTCCGACAAAGGAGCCGGGAGAAAAAGAGCTAGGTACAACAGCAGCATGATGGACGCTAATCTTTTGAAGAAAGGCGAGGACTTCGATAAGCTGCCGGAAACGTGGGTAATCTTTATCACAGAGAATGACGTAATGGGAAAAGGGCTGCCGCTCTATCCGATTGAGCGGTGCTTTTTAGGAACAGGGGAAAGGTTTGAGGACGGTTCGCACATACTGTATGTAAATGGAGCTTATCGTAGCGATACGCCAATCGGGAAGTTAATGCATGACTTCTCCTGCACAGACGCTGCGGATATGTACTATAGGACACTGGCGGACAGAGTAAGTTTTTTCAAAGAAAGCAAGGAGGGAATCGAAATTATGTGTCGGGCTATGGAAGATATGAGGAATCAGACATTGAAAGAGGGAATGAAAGAAGTTGCGCTCCGTATGTTGGCAGCCGGTAAATATGCTTTAGAGGAAATCGTTAATATTTCAGGACTTTCTCTTGAGGAAGTCAAACAACTGAAAGCGGATAGAAGCGTATAGGTAAAGTAACCATTACAGGAATAGGAGAGTATGGCGGAACCAAGGGTGTGAAGTACAGAATCCTTCCCAAATGGATGACCATATTCAAGAAGCAGCGATAGTAATAGTACAAAAAAGTTATAAAAAATCAGTATACAGCGGAGGGCATGTTCCCTCTGTCTGTATACTGATTTTTTATGCATAATACATAATATTTATTTGGTAATTTCCATAAAGGCATAATCCTTTAGGACTCTGTTCCAAATCTTGTAAGCACGGCTGTTTTCATGCACGTATTTGTCAGAACTGTATTCCGGACGAATCGCATTGTCGGCACCCATCAGGTGTTCCGCGATATTGATAAAGCCCCAGCCGTTTAAGGTACATGTATTTTGCAGCAAAATATTCGCAGTCTGGATATTTTTATTGTTCAGCCTGCCATTGTTCACCCCGGACATAATACATGGAATAGAAATCACATATACTTGCAGTCCCGGTGTCTTTGCGGTGATTCTTGCAATCAGCGTCTGCAAGTCATCGACAAACTGCTCAGGGGTACTGCTGGTCAAGTCGTTCATTCCGTAACAAATAAACAATTTGCTTACATTTGGCAGTTGTGATACAGAATCTTCAATATACTGAACTTTTCCATTGTATTTCGGCATAATGTCAGCGTGTGTGGTGAGGGCATTTCCAGATATGGCAGCTTTGGCAGAGCTGCTGACTCTTGCTAGAAAGTATGTGGAGTCGGAAGCGATGGAATCAGAATGGGTCTGGCAGTATTCCTTGAAGCCCACAGTGAGCGAGTCTCCCACGAATACAGAATTAGCAAAGAATGCATTCTCAGAAACCATTCCGCTCGAAACAATTTCTTGAAACTGCTGTTCATCAATCGTTCCATTGGTATAATTATCCACAAGGTAATAATTTAAGCGTGCGGTGAGGCTGTCCGAGAGATTTTCATTGGGCAGTGCAGCACCTGTAATTGGCTGTATAACCGAAAATGCAGGCATATATGCCAGCTCCTCCGCATAAACTGTTGAAGGGGTCAGAATCAGCATACAAATAAAGAGTGCAATCACCGAATTGGTATATTTTTTCATGGCTTGAAAGCTCCTTTCATATAATAAAGCACCAATAAAATAATAAAAGTAATAAATTGTTTTGATTGACAGTTACTTAAAAATCTATTAAAAGTTTCATTACCATGTAGAAACCTAAGCCTGAGCTTATTATAAATGCAGACGGCGATAAATTCAATACTAATTTCTAAATTATTTCGAAAATTATTAAGAAATCGTACAGATATTGTTAATTTTATTACACAAGAAACGCAAATATGTTAATAAATTGTTAAAAGACAGGCTAAAGAATTTAAAAAAGGGGGAAGCTCGCTTGAAAATATTTTTTTGCAAAAAGTGCAGAGCGATTGATTATTCATATGGAAAATGCCCAAAATGCGGCAGCTTTGAAACCGATGAGGCAAGTCTGGATTTTCTGTTTTTTGGTAAAATAAAAAGAGATACGACAAAAATATCAGAAAACATTGACTATTGCGCAAAATGGATATAAAATTGTAAATAGGTATGTTGTGCAAAAGGTAGCACGATATAAACAGACGTAAGATTAATGTTTTATATGGAAGGGGTGCCTACATGGCTGAGGAATTCAATTTAGACGGAATGGTGGACATATATATTTATGAGAATGGCCAGCTTTTGGAAAATCTGGAGGAGATTGTACTTGAGACAAAAGATGATGATGCATTTGACGAGAACAGTATCAATGAGATCTTTCGAATCATGCACACGATCAAAGGCTCTTCGGGAGTCATGATGTATGATAACATTATGAAGGTGTCCCATAAGCTAGAGGACATATTTTACTATTTAAGAGAAAATGTTGGTATCAAAGAGCCGCACATGGAGCTTACCGACATTGTTTTTCAGGTGTTGGACTTTATCAACGGAGAGATGGAGAAGATCAAAGATGGAAATGACCCAGACGGGGATAATTCCCAATTGATTGAAATGATGGAGAAGTTCCTTGTAAAGTTAAAAGGCGCGATTGATGAAGCGGGCGAGCCGGCGCCAGAGCAGCCCAAGCCCAAAGCAGAGGCGCAAGCAACAGCATCTTCCTCTTCATCATCAGGACTGGGACTGGGACCAAATCAGTTCTACATCGCACCACAGGCATCGGGAACTGCGAAGTGTTTCCGCATTAAGATTACATATCATGAAGATACGCAGATGAGCAACCTGCGCGCATATTCTGCCACATATGCCTTGAAGGAGTTCACGGAGGATGTCCATTATACACCAGAAGATATTCTCACAGATGAAAGCTCTTCGGAAATAATACTGGCAGATGGGTTTCAGATGCTTGTCCGCGGTGATTTCACGGAGGAGAAACTCCATGAACTGCTTGATACGACCTCCGAAATCAGGGATTTGCTGATTTCAGAGTGCACGAATGCCGAGTTTGAAAGAGGCTTCTCAGGAGAACCGATTCAGGAGGAGAGCAGCGCCGCACCGGAGGAAAGCCCAGAAGCCCAGAAGAAGGAAGCTGAGCCCCAGCCGGGTGACTATGTCATTCAGAAGGAAGCTGGAAAGGCAAAGCAGATTACCAAGAAGAAGAAAAAAGAAACCAAACAGGCGTTTATGAGTGTCAGCATTGACAAGATGAACATGCTGATGGATTTGATGGGTGAGATGGTAATTGCGGAGTCTGTTGTTCTTCAAAATCCCGATTTACAGGTGCCGAATCTTGACCTGTCCAATTTCCAGAAGGCTGCGTCACAGTTGTCAAAGATCACGACAGAGATGCAGGAACTCATCATGTCGATGCGAATGATGCCGCTCACAAACACGTTCCAGAAGATGAACAGAACCGTGTTTGACATGTCGAGAAAGCTCGGGAAAAACATTGAGTTTGAGATGATTGGCGACACGACAGAGGTGGATAAGAACATCATTGAAAATATATCAGATCCATTGATGCATCTGGTTCGAAATTCTGTCGATCATGGCGTGGAGATGCCTGATGAAAGAGCTGCCGCTGGAAAGACAGAGCCGGCAAGAGTAACGCTCGAAGCAAAGAATGAAGGCGGAAAAGTATGGATTTCCGTCCGTGATAACGGCAAGGGACTCAACAGAAGCAAACTGTATAAGAAAGCATGGGAAAACGGCATTCTTCCAGATAACCGCGTAGAGAGTGATTACACAGATAAAGAAATCTTCCAGTTCATCACATATCCCGGATTTTCTACAAAGGAGAAGGTCACAGAGTTTTCGGGGCGCGGCGTAGGTATGGACGTGGTTGTCAAGAATATTCAGAAGATTGGCGGCGTGCTGGATATTGAATCCATTGAGGGTGAAGGCACTACGATGACCATGAAAATCCCTCTGACAATGGCTATCATAGATGGTATTGTCATGAGAAATGGCAATACCAAGTTTGTCATGGAAACAGGTGCGATTAAGCAGTTTATCCGTGTGACAGACAATCAGCTCATTCATGAGCCAAACGGTGAGGAATATGTCATGATACGCGGCGAATGTTATCCGATTCTGCGTCTCAGCCAGAAATATAATCTGGAGGATGCTGTCACAGATGTGGAGGATGGTGTGATGCTTCTGCTTGAATATGAAGGAAATACACTGTGCGTTCTGATAGATGAACTGATCGGAACACAGGAGATCGTTGTAAAACCAATACCGCCTTATGTCAAGAAGGTACATGGCATTTCCGGATGTACACAGCTTGGTGACGGCAGTATTGCACTGATACTTGATGTGAGCGGGCTGATGCAGGATTAATGGAGGTTGACTACATGGATGCAGATCAAAAGAAGATGTTGGAGGAAAAAGGATTTGACGTAGATGGCACGATGAAACGTTTTTTAAATAACGAGACGTTGTATCTGAAATGTCTCAGAAAGTTTCTTGACGATTCGAGCTTTGACAAGTTAAAGGCGGCTTACCAGAGCGGAAACTGCAAAGAAGCTTTTGAGGGGGCACATACGATGAAAGGATTTGTGTCAAACCTCGGCATTAATGAAATCTACCATTTGCTGATTCCGATGGTAGAGAAACTCCGAGTGCAGGACTTGAACCTCGACGCGGAGATGAACCAGTTGGAAACATTGTATCGGGAGACTTATAAAGTCATAGAAGAGCTTTAATCGTTCAGCTCAGGACGTTGCATTTACTGTAAAGTCCGAGAAACAGTGTGGCGGCAGACTATAGTTTCTGCCAGCAAGCACTGACGAATGAGACCAGCGAAAGGCAGGGAGTACCGGATGGCAGATAAGACAGAGTGGGTTGTGAATGGGTTCCAGTTTGGCACCCAGCAAGATGCAGAACTTGCTCAAAATGAGAAAATCCGCATAGAGCGTCTTGAGGAGAAGCTGGATTACCAGAATCAAGAGATGGTCTATGCAGTATATAAAAAGGCAGTCAATAACCGCGTATTTAGAACGCCTGTTGGGTATGATTTTCTCAAAAGGCTGCAACGGATATTACATGATAATGCACAGGAGGATATCGCCAATATCCCCATATATGGGGTGTACAGTATGCGTGAGAGTGCAAATCCAACAATCGAGCGGATACAGGCAAGCCGTAAACCTGTAAAAGAAAAACCAAAGCAGGAATTTTTCAGCAGGAAAACATCAATAATAGTAAATATCGGACTGCTGGTTTTGGTGATTGTCATGTTTGTGATAGCAACCACAGGTTCGAATCCGACAGTCATAAATTACGAAAGGACGCTTCAGAACCGCTATGCTGAATGGGAACAGCAGCTATCCGACAGAGAACAGGCAATCAGAGAGAAAGAGAAGGAACTGCTGATTGCCGAGTAATAATAAGGGTATGATCTTGTATGAATAAGCTTAAAATACTTGTGGTGGATGACGAGAGCAGAATGCGCAAGCTTGTCAAGGATTTTCTTGTAAAACAAAATTATGAAGTGCTGGAAGCCGAAGATGGCAGTCAGGCAGTCGAGCTGTTCTTTGAACAGCAGGATATTGCGCTGATTATCCTTGATGTGATGATGCCCAAAATGGACGGTTGGCAAGTGTGCAGGGAAATCAGAAATTATTCTAAAGTTCCGATTATTATGCTGACAGCTCGAACAGATGAGCGCGATGAGCTTCAGGGATTCCAATTAGGAGTAGATGAATACATTGCAAAACCGTTCAGCCCCAAAATCTTGGTGGCAAGAGTGGAAGCCATTCTGCGCAGAACCAGCCAGCTCGCAGAGAACGAAGTCCTTGAGTACGGCGGCATATCAATCGACAAAGCTGCGCATGTCGTCACAATCGACGGCGTGGGCATTGACCTAAGCTTTAAAGAATTTGAGCTGCTGACATACTTTATGGAAAACAAGGGCATCGCCCTGTCCAGAGAGAAAATTCTCAACAGTGTATGGAATTATGACTATTTCGGCGACGCGCGGACCATTGATACACACGTAAAAAAATTAAGAAGCAAGATGGGCGGCAAAGGCGACTTGATCAAAACAGTCTGGGGTATGGGATACAAGCTCGAAGTGTAAAGGTGGGGCTTGGTGATAAGACATCCTGCATAAAATACCAGAGTATCAAGAACAAATATTCATGAACATAAGTGTGCTTCTGCCAGACAATAAAATAAAGGACAGGCTGAACTGTTACTATGCAAATAGCCACTAATTATTCCCGTTGAGCTGTTTTTAACGATATAAGTATAAAATATCAGTTCCGTTATTTTTGCACTGAAAATCTTGATAGTACCTACAATACTCATTGCTCATGGGAAATAAAGTCGCAATTTATACCTCAAAAAGTGCGAAGAATACTAGTACAGCATTTCCTAATCCCTCATACACTTAGCACTCGCTATTTACGCCATCGCCGCGTTGCCGTCAGTCAACAATGCCACCGCATTGCCTCCTTCCTCCGCCTTGCGCTGACGAAAATATCAAGCACTAAGTATATGGGGATTAAGAAAACGCTGTACTAGATGAATTACTATTATGCGCGAAACATGATAAAATCTGTTCACGTAATAATATATTGACAAAGGCACAGGATAGAACGTGCAGGCATAGGAAAATGGGGGAGGTATAGAAAGAAAGCCGACGGGGCAGTCAATCTGTCAAAAGCACGGGTAATGCTCTATGAAAGACGGACAAATAAGAAAATAAAGAATCTGGAATATAATGGGAATACTTTCTATACGCCTGAAGGAAACGACCCTTCTAAAGAAAAAGTTCCGGATGATCCGAATGCAGTGTATGTGAGGCTGTACGTGGGTGCTGTAGGAGATGGTACGACGGTTGATCCGGGATGCTATAACGTGGTTTGGACGAACGCAACTGCGAAAGGCAAAGCCACGCTGGCCATCTCCGGCGACGGTGATCGTGCGGTCGGAAGCATAACGAAAAATGTCAATATCAAGGCGAATAACTTAAACGGAAAGACCTTGACAGACTTTGTGGAGAAGGCTGTCGACAGTCTGAAAAATATATGGAAAGGAGACAACGGTATTTTTTGGACCAGTGTATGAGAACCGGCGCATATGCGGAGAAGCGTATGCGCCGGTCTGTTTTTAAATCCTTTATTGATGACCCTTTTACAGTTTGTTGCAAGTGAAGAAATTCCTGTAATGAGAATGGAGTGAAGGGCTGAACAATCAATCAGTTGAAGTACGTTCCACTTCGTAACCAAAGCAACGCCTGTCAAAAAAGTGAGGAAAGGCGACAAGTCTCTTTCGTACTGAATTCTATAATTATATCAGCCCTTCAATTGTAAATAGAAATCCAAAGAAATACCTCAATTATTGACAAACAATATACTGTGTGATACGATATACAAAATAATACATAGTAAATCCCCATAAAAGGGGATATTGAAGGAGGGGGCATATGAATATTGAAGATTGGAAATCACAGATAAAGAGAGGAAGTTTGGAATTTGGCATTTTATTAATGATTACCAAGAGGTCTTATTATGGGTATGAAATTATCAGTGAATTAAATAAGTGGCAGATTTTGGCGGCAAAAGAAAGCACTATATATCCGCTGCTTCGGCGTCTGCTGAAAGAAGGATTTTTGTCCTCCTATTGGCAGGAAACGACAGAAGGACTTCCGCCTAGAAAGTATTATTCGATTACTGATACAGGCAAAACGTATCTTGCTGCAATGTCTGTGGAGTGGGAGAACTTATTAGCTGCGATTGAAGGGCTTCGGGACGGATGAAAAGAATTATTCCAGCTTTAAAATCAAAGTAAAGTTTGGAGATAAAAGTTTCAAGATAAAAGTTTGAAGATAAAAGCAAAACGGAGGTAAATATGGAAAGCATTTTACTGAATTATCTGGAAAAAATCGACAAATATTTAAAACCACTCGCAGCGGCAGAGCGGGCTGATATTATTAATGAAATAAAAAGTGAAATGTTAGAACTGGAAGCAAAAGATAAGCTCACTTCAGCGCAGATTGTAGAAAGACTGGGAAATCCAAAAGAGCTTGCTAAAGCATATCTGGGACAGTCCATAACCCAAAATAATGGTTTTAACATAAGAAAACTGGGCACAGTTATCGTCTTTTATAGTCTGGCAGGGCTGGGGAGTATTTTTATTCTGCCGGTAATCAGCATTCTCGCTGTTACGCTGGTGATTTGTGGGGTCATTGTACCAATTTGCGGAGCCGTTAAATTTTTAGGGGCATTGGTTGGAATCGACCTTCCTATTATTATGTTTCAGTTCGGAAGTTATACCGCGTCGCCAGTCATGGCATTTCCGCTTTCTATTATAATAGGGATACTGCTGTTTCTGGCAGGAAGCTTTTTGTGGAAATTGACTATCCAGTATATCCAGATGATCAGCAGCAAAAAGAAGCAGCTATAAACAATCCTGTAGATGCAAATGATTTTCGGCAAATTATTTTCATCATAGAATACCTTGAAATAGTATGCAGTATTTGATAAAATAACATAGGGACAATGCCAAAATAAAAGAATAACTTTGAGCTGGAAAAATAAGGAATAGGCATACTGCATAAAAATAAGTATTGCTTTTCTTTAATATGGGCGTTAAAATAGTTAGGGGTAAGATGAATGAATTTTCAGAAAAAACATAAATAAAGATAAAAGAGAAGAAACGGACAGAGCAATTATAGTGAAAATGACACGAAAGGAATAGACTGTAAACTGAAAAATGAAGCATCTTAAAAAACATTCCATAAAACAGGAAATTGCACTGATTTTTATTACAGTGATGGCGGGGACGATTATACTCTGCTGGGTGATCAACAATAGTTTTTTGGAAAAGTTTTATATCCAGAATAAAAAGAACGCCATAAAAGACGCCTACTACAGAATGAATGAAGTTCTGGCAAACGGGGATATCACTTCGGAGGAATATGATCTCGAACTGCGCAAAACCTGCGATATGTACAATATTGGACTGCTGGTGATTGATGCGGCATCTAATACCGTAAAATCCAACACAAGAGATGCAGATAAGCTGATGCGCAGGCTTTACGATAATTTTTTCAAACCGGGAAGTGATATGAATTATCTGGACGTAGGGAATAATTATTATCTGGCAAATGTCATGGATAAGTCTACGTACACCGAATATCTGGAAATGTGGGGCGTTTTGGACAATGGAAATCTTTTTCTCATACGCTCTCCTATCGAAAGTATACGCGATAGTGTGAAGCTGTCCAATCAATTTTTGGCGTATGTGGGATTTATTGCAACGGTTATCAGTGCGGCACTGATCTGGTTTGTGACAACCAGAATTACGAGGCCGATTATGGAATTAAAAAATATTTCCGAGCAGATGACAAAGCTCAATTTTGAGACGAAGTATGAGAGCCGGGGACAAAATGAGATTGATCTGCTTGGCAGACATATCAATGAACTTTCAAGTACATTAGAGAGGACAATCTCCGAATTAAAAACCGCAAACATTGAACTTCAGCGGGATATCGAGAAAAAAGAACAGATCGACGAGATGCGCAAAGAATTTTTGTCAAACGTTTCCCATGAGTTAAAGACACCAATTGCACTGATACAAGGATACGCGGAGGGACTCGTGGAGGGCATAAATGATGATGATATCGAAAGCAGAAATTTCTATTGTGAAGTAATTATAGATGAAGCAGGAAAAATGAATACAATGGTCAAAAAGCTGCTTGATTTAAACCAACTGGAATTTGGCAAAGATGTTGTCACGATGGAACGTTTTGACATTACCGCACTCATTCGTAATTTTATTGCGTCGGCAGAGATTCTGATCAGCCAGAATGAAGTGAAGGTGAGACTTGAAGAGCCTGAACCGATTTATGTGTGGGCAGATGAATTTAAGACGGAAGAGATTATCCGAAATTTTTTTAGCAACGCGATGAACCATGTGTCCGGTGACAGGATTATCGAGATTAAATACCAATTGATTGAACAGGAGAGCGCCAATAAAGTACGGATTCGAGTGTTCAATACAGGAGAGCCGATACCAGAGGAGTCTCTTGCTCATATATGGGAGAAATTCTATAAGGTAGACAAGGCGCGCACGCGGGAATACGGCGGCAGCGGCGTGGGATTATCCATCGTAAAAGCAATCATGGAATCCATGAACCAGCGTTACGGTGTTATTAATTATACCAATGGCGTAGAGTTCTGGTTTGAACTCGAAACCAAATAAATATGGAGGTGTTGATTTGAAAAAGGGAAAGGTTTTAGGGCTATTTGCCATGTCTGCAACGCTGCTGACCGGCTGCATAGATGCCATGCCAGAGCTCACGGCTGAGCAGTCGGACATCATTACAGAGTATGCGGCAGGACTGCTGTTAAAATATTCACCCAATTACAATTATAGAATTGCGGATGAGGAGGAAGTGCTTGCAGCGATGGCAGCGCGGCAGGAGGCTGCCGAGGCGGAGAGCGAGACAGCAGCAGAGACTGAGCCCGAAACGGACAGTGCACAGCCGGAGGAGGAAACAAATCAAAATACATCTTCAACGGAAACAGAGACTGAGCCCGAAACGGAACAGATACAGTTTGTGGCAGATCTTGATTTTGCGGCAGAGCTGGGCATTGATGATTTGATTATCCGCTACCAATCCTTTGAGGTGTGCAGTGCGTACCCCGGGGATAACACAGGCTTTAGTGTAGATGCCGCACAGGGCAAGAAACTGCTGGTGATGCATTTTGACTTGGAGGGTCTGCCAGAGGAGGATATTGACTGCAATCTGTTTGATTATGAGCTCAAGATGCGTGTAAATATCAATGATTCAGGCTCTGTACCTGTTTTGAGCACGCTGATTCCCAATGATCTGGGTACCTATATGGACATCGTGCCGGCAGGGGAAATCGTAGATGTCGTGGCGGTGGCAGAGATTGATGATATGACGGCAGAGGAGATTCAGACATTGACGCTTTATGCTGCTTCAAACAGCCAGTCTTGTGCTGTGAAGTTAAAATAACTGGAAATTGTCAAAAAATTGCTAAAAATATTTGTATTTATTCGTATATCTATGTTATAATTGATTAAAGATGAATACTCTGCACAGCAGTGATGATAAAGAGATTGAAAATAAGTATATTTTTGATCATCTGTAGAATGGAGGTTTAATATGGAGACTAAGATTCTCTTGGAGAACGGAACTAATGAGTTAGAAGTATTAGAATTTGTGGTGGACGGAAATTCTTATGGTATTAATGTGGCTAAGATCAGAGAGATTATTCCCTATTCGCCTGTAACACCTGTGCCGAATGCGCATCCCAGTGTGGAAGGTATTTTTATGCCGCGTGATGCGATGATTACGGCAATTGATCTGCGGAACTGTTTACAGCGTGGGCAGTCACAGCCGGGCGGTCTGTTTATTATCACGAGTTTTAATAAACTTGACATTGCTTTTCATGTTGATTCCGTGATCGGCATTCACAGAGTGTCATGGGTTGATATCATTAAACCCGGTGCTACAGTGACGACAGTGGAAGATGGTATTTCTACAGGTATCATCAAGATTGATGGAAAACTTATCATTATCCTTGATTTCGAGAAAATTATTACAGATATTAATCCAGAGACAGGCTTGAAGGTGACAGAGATTGATGCGCTGGGTGCGAGAGAGAATACAGAGATTCCGATTCTGATTGCAGAAGATTCCTCTCTGCTTAGAAAGCTGATTGTTGATTCGCTCAAGAAAGCAGGATATGAAAACATTATTAAAGCTGAGAATGGCGAGGAAGCATGGGAATACATAGTTAAGTGCAGAGATGCTGGAACGCTGGATAAAGATGTACATCTTCTTATCACTGATATCGAGATGCCTCTTATGGATGGACACCGTCTGACGAAGCTTGTAAAATCAGATGATGCGACAAAACATATACCGGTAATTATTTTCTCTTCACTTGTCAATGATGAGATGAGAAGAAAGGGTGAAGATTTAGGTGCAGATGCACAGTTATCAAAACCTGAGATTGGAAATCTTGTTAAGGTAATTGATGAGCTGCTTGCAAGATAAGAAAGACAGATAGAGCCGGGATAAATACCCGGCTTTAACAAATTATGCAAACTTTTGTGTAGGGGAAATGTAAGGAGAGGCATGGACGAGACTGAAATCATTGAAAAACAAACTATACTGGTAGAGAAGATAACAGATGCGGACATGGTACTTGTGGGTATTGGTGAAGAGTTTCATGAGGATTTTAAAGAGATACATAGATTTCCAAATCTTATGTCTGCACTTGAAGAAGTAGATATTAACGAGACTCTTGAGTGGGCGATTCCTTTTCTGGAGCATCGGTTTTTGATAGAACATAAAGACGGCAGCTTGGAGGAGGCTTACAAGAAGCTTTATGAGCTGGTAAAAGATAAGAATTATTTTGTGATCACAACTTGTATTGATGAGATTATCCAAAGAGCGCCATTTGACAACGAGCGGGTGGTGGCGCCTTGCGGAAATTATCAAATGCTCCAATGCAGTGAAAAGTGTTGTAATACCTTATATCCATCGAAAGACTTTTCAGATTTAGTTAATCAGGCAATTTTAGATAATGTAGGCTTAGATTCTCTTGAAGAGCCAAAATGTCCTGTTTGCGGCAAATCATTAGTTTACAGCAATATTTTGTGCGAACAGAATTATGTCGAAGAAGGGTATCAAAAGCAGTGGGAGAACTACACGAAATGGCTGCAAGGGACATTGAATAAAAAACTCTGCATTCTTGAACTGGGTGTGGAATTAAATTTGCCCAATATAATCAGATGGCCTTTTGAAAAGGTTGCTTTTTATAACCAAAAGGCAAGTTTTTTCAGAATCAATGCTTCATTGTACCAAATGACAGAGGAATTGAGTGGCAAGGGCGTCAGTATTGCGATGAATGCAGTCGATTTTCTCAGAGAGTATACATTGTCGGATAGAACAGAGACGGAGGGATTATCATGAGTTCAGAGGAAAACTATTTGGATAATTTGCTTAACAATGTGTTAGAGCCAAAGCCAACAGAACCCATGAAGGAAATACAAGTGTCAGATATAGAAACAGTGACAGAGCCTTCGGCAGAGACGAATGCCGAACTTGCCATACAAGATGAACAAGACGAGTTCGACATATCAGAGATCGAGGAAGCAAAACCAGAGCCGGATATTCAAGAAACGAATATGCCTGAAAATGAGCTGGAATTAGAAGAGCTGGAGATAGCAGATATCGGCTCAGAAGTCCAAGAGTCCAATCCGTCTGAATTAGAAGATGAAGCACTGGAAATCCCAGAGTTAGAGCCAGAACTCCCAGTACTAGAAGAATTGGAACTGTCGGAACTAGAGCCAGAAACTTCAGAACCAGAACTCTTAGAACGAGAGACGGAAAACTCAGCATCAGAAATGTTTGAACTAGAAGATGAAGAATTGGAAATTCCCGAAATGGAGTCGGAAAACCTAGAATCAGACTTGCCAGACCTAGAAGATGAGGAACTGGAACTTCCAGAGTTAGAGCCAGATATTATAGAATCGGACCTGTCCGAGCTAGAAGATGAAGAATTGGAAATTCCCGAAATGGAATCTGAAAACCTAGAATCGGACTTGCAAGAGCTGGAAGCCGAGGAACTGGAAGTATCTGAAATAGAACCAGAAGTGCAAGAAACGAATGTGCGTGAAAATGAGCTGGAATTAGAAGCCTTACATACAGAGATACCTGAGAAGGATACTCATTTGGATATAGAGATGCCAGATACAGACAAAGAATGGAGTTTGGAGGATAATAAAATGCCAGAAGATGATGAACTTAAACTAGAAGATATCGAACTTCCAGAGCTGGAGGATGAGTTACCTTTGGAGGATAGCGAGTTGGACATTGATGGGCTGGACGAGGCAATTCAGTCAGAAACAGAGCTTGAGATGGCAGGCGAATTGAATATTGACGAGTTGGACTTTGGCGATAAGACAGCAAAAGCGGATAGTTTTGACGTTGAAATCCCCGATTTGGAGATGCCTGACATTCCTGATTCAGAAGATTTTGATCTCAATATGGATGATGCAGCCGCCTTCCCAGAATTGTCAGATGCCGCAGAGCTGCTGAGAGAAAATGCAAAAGCAAATGAGAGCGAAGCTTCAATTGGCATGGAGGATAATCTTGAAGATGTGTTAAATATGCTGGATGATGATGCTGAGCTTGCTGAAATCAATGATATGCTCAAAAAATCAGATAACAATGAGCCAATTCAGGATGACATGATGGATCTGCTGCACCAGATGGCAGATGATGAAGCCGCATCGGTCAATGCCGGAATTAATCATGTAGATGATGACGATGATGGCGTGCCGCTTCCAAAACTCCCTCCGTCTGCGCTCAATGCAAATCAGGCTGGGCAAACAGCGACAGCAGATGATACAGCAGATGATGATGGCAAGAAAAAAGGCAGGAAAGCATCTGCAAAGAAGTCTAAAGGCGGCAGGGAGGATGCGGAGTCAGACGATCCAAAGAAACCGGGCTTTTTTGGCAAATTCTTTCATATGCTGACAGAAGATCTTGTTCCCGAACCGACCGAGGAAGAGCTTGCTGCGGAGAAGGAAGCAAAGGCGGCAAAGAAGCAGGAGGAGAAGGCAAAAAAGGAAGAGGAAAAACTCGCCAACGACGAAAACAAAAAAGCAAAAGACGAGGAAAAAGAGGCTGCCAAGAAGGCAAAGCAGGAAGCAGCAGCACAGAAAAAGAAAGAAAAGCAGGCTGAGAAGGAGAAGAAAGCTGCCGCAAAACGGGCAAAACTAGAGGCAGAAGGTCCCAAAAAGCGCATTCCGCCTAAGAAGATGGCAGTTGGCGCCGTGTTTGGTGCCACGGTGGGCGGCGCTGTTATCATAGCAACGAATACACTTGCAACGCAGGGATTTTTGCAGTCAGCCCGCAATGCATATATTGCAGAGGATTATAAGTCCGTATACCAGCTCATGTATGATATGGATTTCGATGAAACTTCATCAGAAGGACGAATCAAGGCAAAGAGTGAAGTGCTGTTAAAAATGCAGCGGCGGTATGATTCCTATCAGACAAATATGAAAATGGGGCGCGAAGTAGAGGCGCTGGACGCTTTATTACAAGGTATCACAACCTATGACGCCGTCAATGCTGATGCGGAAAAATATGAAGTGATGGAGGAAGTGGATGCAATCAAAGCACAAATTTTAGAAATCCTCCAGACAAACTACAATCTCGACGAGACGGCAGCAAGAGTCCTGATCAGTAACGAAGATGCATTGTCTTATACAATCGCACTCAATGATGTGATAAACGGAAATTAGTGTGAAATCATAGATTTCACTATCCTGATTGGAGTGCCCGCCAAAGCGGGCGAATGGGAGTTAGAGGTAAAATACGATGATAGCAATGATTGATTATGATGCCGGAAATATCAAAAGTGTGGAGAAGGCGTTGACTGCTTTAGGTGAGACAGTCGTCATCACGAGGGATAAAGATACATTGCTTCGTGCGGATAAAGTAATCTTGCCGGGCGTTGGTGCTTTCGGCGATGCGATGGCAAAGCTTCGGAAATATGAATTAGAGCCGGTCATTCATGAGATAGTAGACAGACAGACGCCCTTTATGGGAATCTGTCTGGGGCTGCAACTCCTGTTTGAAGCCAGTGAGGAAGCGCCCGAAGTATCTGGTCTTGGAATCCTGAAAGGGCGTATTACTAAAATACCAGAAAACACTGCATTAAAGGTGCCTCAGATTGGATGGAATTCATTAAAATTTCCAAACCGGGGTAAGCTCTTTGAGGGTATAGCAGAGGATTCATATGTGTATTTTGTGCATTCGTATTATTTGCAGGCAGAGGACCCGAAGATTGTGACTGCAACGACAGAGTATGTGACGCATATTCATGCATCTGTCGAAAAAGGGAATGTGTATGCCTGTCAGTTCCACCCAGAGAAAAGTTCGGATGTCGGGTTGAAGATTTTGAAGAACTTTGTGTCATTATAGAAACGCATTGAGTATGATGGAGGAATCAGATGATTACAAAGAGAATTATTCCATGTCTGGATGTGCATGACGGACGTGTGGTTAAGGGTGTGAATTTTGTCAATCTGGTGGATGCGGGAGACCCTGTTGAGATTGCTGCCGCTTATGATCAGGCGGGAGCTGACGAATTGGTGTTCTTAGATATCACAGCATCATCAGATAACCGTGCCACCAAGGTAGAGTTGGTGCGGCGGGTGGCTGAGAAGGTTTTTATTCCGTTTACGGTTGGCGGGGGCATCAGAACTGTGGAGGATTTCAAGGCGATACTCCGTGAAGGCGCGGATAAGGTGGCGGTGAATAGTGCAGCGATCATGAACCCTTCACTGATTCGCGAGGCGGCTGACAAGTTTGGCAGCCAGTGTGTTGTGGTCGCGATTGATGCAAAGCGCCGCGCCGACGGAAGCGGCTGGAATATTTATAAAAATGGCGGCCGTGTCGATATGGGGATTGACGCTGTGGAGTGGGCGGTGAAAGCAAACCAGCTTGGCGCCGGCGAAATCCTGCTGACAAGCATGGACTGTGATGGAACAAAGAATGGTTATGACAACGAACTTACCAGAATTGTGTCTGAGAAGGTTTCTATACCTGTCATCGCGTCGGGCGGGGCAGGCAGTCTGGAACATTTTCGGGATGTTTTTGTGCAAGGAAAGGCAGACGCAGCGTTGGCAGCCTCTCTGTTTCATTTCAAGGAATTGGAGATTCGGGATGTCAAAAAGTATCTGCATGAGCAGAGAATTTCAGTGAGAATATAAGGATAAATGCAAGAAGCATGGATATACGAAAGGAGAAAAGATTATGGCGATGTTGACAGGAGAATGGCTGGATGCAATGCAAGAGGAATTTCAGAAGCCTTATTATAAGGAGTTGTATCAATTTGTAAAAGATGAATACAGCAGTACGCTGATTTTTCCGCCTGCGGATGATATTTTTAATGCGATGCATTTCACGCCGCTTGACAAAGTGAAAGTGCTTTTGCTCGGACAAGATCCTTATCACAATGTTGATCAGGCACATGGGCTTAGCTTTTCTGTGCTTCCAAGCCAGACAAAGATCCCGCCTTCACTGCAAAATATCTATAAAGAGTTAAAATCAGATCTTGACTGTTCTATCCCGAATAACGGATATCTGAAAAAGTGGGCAGATCAGGGAGTGCTGCTGCTCAATACAGTGCTTACGGTGCGCGCTCATCAGGCAAATTCTCATCAGGGCAGGGGATGGGAGAAATTTACAGACGCCATTATTCAGGCGGTCAATGCACAGGACAGACCGATTGTATATATGCTGTGGGGAAAACCAGCGCAGAAAAAGATCCCGATGCTGACCAATCCAAAACATCTGATTTTGAAGGCGGCACATCCAAGTCCACTGTCGGCAAACAATGGATTTTTCGGATGCAAACATTTTAGTCAGGCAAATGAATTTTTGAAGGCAAACGGAGTAGAGCCGATTGACTGGCAGATTGAAAATATTTAAATTTGGACATGTCACAC